>OIFG01000027.1_pt1 | contig 170468 bp, 205 predicted proteins | sample 1582031 | NCBI WGS metagenome assembly OIFG01 (sample SAMN07501051, study PRJEB24779) | human gut metagenome | isolation source: stool | host: human infant | place: USA: Pittsburgh, PA | reverse complement strand
AATTGCGCCATTTTTGTATTCAAACATAAAAATTGGACTGATGATTTTTAGTCATCAGTCCAATTTATTATAGAGCCGTTTCTATTAAATGAAATCAGACATTGAAAATTATAGAATGATTGTATATTTTTTATTTAATTTTTATTAATTATTTGTTAATTGCATAGTTTTTAGTAGAATAGTTATTTATTTTATTGATAAAATAGTACTAAGAATGATGAAAAGGATGTAATTTAATGAAAATCAGAGTCATTGTGCCTTGTTTTAACGAAGGTGAAGTCGTAACAAAAACTTACGACAAATTGACTGAAATTTTGATGGAAGATAGCTTGGACAAAGGGTATGATTATGACCTTTTATTTGTCGACGATGGTAGTAAAGATAACACAATCGACCATGTTCAACATTTAGCAAGCTTAGATCAACATGTTAAATATATTTCTTTCAGCCGAAATTTTGGTAAAGAATCAGCAATGATAGCTGGTTTTCAGCATAGTGTGAAATGTGATGCTGTGGTGATGGTAGATGGAGATTTACAACATCCACCAGAATTCATTCCACAAATGATAGAAGGATTCCAAGAGGGGTATGACCAAGTTATTGCTAAGCGAGATCGAACAGGGGAGAACATAGCCCGTAAGTCAATGACTAAGTTATATTATAAATTGATAAATAGCTTTGTCGAAGACATTGAATTCATAGATGGTGTCGGTGACTTTAGATTATTGAGTCAACGTGCAGTTAAAGCAATGTCTTCTCTTAAAGAATATAACCGCTTTTCAAAAGGTTTATTTGAATGGATTGGTTATAATACTAAAATCTTTACATATCAAAATGTAGAACGAGAAGCGGGTCATTCTAAATGGACATTCACTAAATTATTAAATTACGGTATTGATGGGCTAATTTCATTTAATAATAAACCTTTACGTGCGATGATTTATCTCGGAATGACGATATTCAGTTTAAGTATCGTTTATATCTTGTATCTGCTGATAGGTATAATGGTCAATGGCATTAATAATCCTGGTTATTTTACAACGATAGCTGCGGTATTACTTATTGGCGGAATTCAATTGATTTCTATTGGTGTAGTAGGTGAATACATTGGACGGATTTACTATGAAGTTAAGCAACGACCTAAATATATTGTGCAAGCATCAAATTTAAAAGAACCAACGCACGATCTCAAAGTAGTAGAGCAAGAGAAAGAAAAAGTACATTAATAAAAATCAAAATAAACGCTTGAAGTTTTAAATGATGAAACTTCAAGCGTTTATTTATTTTCTATATGATGTTTTAAATTAGTATTTTTAAGTTGCCATGCTAGATAGATACCTAAAAGAATATAGATGATTAAGAAGATATACCAGAATGGCGTCAAAATAGTTAATAATACAATCGAAATTATAATAAGCATATAGCCTATAGTAATTGGAAATTTAAGCTTTTTTATAAATTTAAAAATTCCAAGCTCTCCTCTAGAGAAAGTACCTAAAAATATTGCACTAGCACCTATTAAGAATATTGTTGGCGCTAAGTATGGAACAGACATGTAAATTGATTGATCACTTGATCCATAGGTAATAAATAATGAGCAACTTATTATGATAGAAAATATCAAGGCAATCGATTTATACTCGTAAATTACAAGTGTATAGTGTTGATGATTCAAGTAATATTGAAGTCCCAACCAACATATAAAAAAAGCGATTGAGCATAATGTTATAAAATTAAATTTGTCGATGACGATAGCATTAATTAAAGCGTTAATCGTTATTGCTATTAATACGGAGCTAAATTTAAGCTGTTTGAATTGGTGCTTATATAAGTCAAGGCCGAGTACACCAAGCACTACGGCGATATTAATTAATACATATATAATCATGCTGTACTCCTATCTCACATAGTTCATTAGAACATTATACCAATTAAAACAAACTTAATCATTTCAAAACACTTAAAAAATATTTTTCATTTATAAAGTAATTATTAAACACCTTTTTTGTTACTCCACAGTAACGTATGCAACTGTGGTAAAACATAAACTTGGTTCATATCATTACTAGCCATTACTCTATCAACTAATGCTTCATATCGACTTAAAAGTTTCTCTGTATGGTTGTCAACATCATCATCTAGGTAGGGATTACCGACTTGTAAGTAAAAAGGAATGTTTGGGTAGCGATGATGTATCATTTTAGCGAATTCGTAATCATCATCATCAAAAATAACAACCTTTAAATTAAGTGTTGATTCAATGCATTGTTCGATTACACTATCTAATATGTCAATGTTAGGTTTCATGTTAGAGCTTGGTGGTTTAGGACTTATAGTTAAATCGTTAATTTGTCTCATCCATGGTTGGAATTTACTTCCTTGAGTCTCTAAAGCAGTGTATATCTGTTTTTCTTCAAATAAATCCACTAAATCTTGTATACCTTTAATTAGTGCTGGGTTACCTCCAGATATCGTAACGTGATCAAAACGGTCACCGCCGATTTTTTTCAGTTGATTATATATTTCTTCAGCTGTCATTAACTTAATGTCTTCTTTAGCACTTCCATCCCAAGTGAAAGCAGAGTCACACCAACTACAACGATAATCACAACCTGCAGTTCTAACAAACATCGTTTTGCGACCTATAACACGTCCTTCACCTTGAATCGTAGGTCCAAAAATTTCGAGTACTGGAATTTTAGCAGCCATTATTTATACTCCTTTGGGCGATATACCACATAACTAGTCGGCGTTTCACGTAGATAAACTTGGACACATTCAGGTTGATTATCACAGTTTTGTAGATGAGTTTGGACCATTTTATATATTGTTTGAGCTACAACTTCAGTTGAGGGACTCTTATCTTTAAATTGAGGTAAATCATTTAATAAGTAGTGATCGAATTGGTCGTGGATTAGTTTTTTCAAATCACTAAAATTGATTAAGAAACCATTATGATCGAGTTTATCGCCTGCAATTGTTAAATTAACAAAGTAAGTATGCCCGTGTGTTCTCATACATTTACCGGCATCTTCACTTGGAATGTAATGCGCGGCTGAAAAATTAAAATCTTTATTAAGTTCAAAACTATAGGGGTGGGCAACTGACGGATAGAGTTGTTGAATCATTTTAATTCGCTCCCTTTGCTTCTAAATAATGTTGTAGACCACGTTGTCTTAATTGACACGCTGGACATTCACCACAACCATCACCAATCACACCGTTATAGCATGTAAGTGTATTGTGTCGAATATAATCTAGAACACCTAATTCGTCACTAAGTTCCCATGTCTGTGCTTTGTCTAACCACATTAAAGGGGTATGAATAACAAAGTCTTTATCCATAGATAAACTAAGCGTTACATTCATTGATTTAATAAAGCTATCACGACAGTCTGGATAACCTGAAAAGTCCGTTTCACAAACCCCGGTAATAATATGTTTAGCATTGCGTTGATAAGCTAATGCACCAGCAAATGATAAGAATAATAAATTACGTGCTGGTACAAACGTGTTTGGAATACCGTCTTCACCAGTTTCAATGTCCATATCATGTTGTGTTAAGGCGTTTGGAGTTAATTGTGATAATAGTGACATATCTAAAATATGATGTTTTAAATTTTGCTCTTTTGCGATGCGTGTAGCAACTTCAATTTCTGCATCATGTCGTTGACCGTAATTAAATGTTACCAATTCAACATCTTTAAAATGTTTTTTAGCGTAAAATAAACACGTTGTGCTATCTTGCCCCCCGCTAAATACTACAATGGCTTTGTCCTTGTTTAAATTTTGATTTGTCATGAATATTCTCCTTTTTTGAAAAGATTAGAATGATACTTTATGCCGTCTCTAACCTAGCCATGAGAACATAAAAAAAGTCTATCTCTATAAAAAAGATAGACTTAGAAACATTTCAACTAGTTATATAAAAGTAATGTTACTTTCAAACTAAATATTTCGATTATTGTCTAGTTTTTTATAGAGGGTTTCAGCTAGGAACCTCTTTTGAGTTTTAGTACGCTAGTTAGCGTAATATATTCACTTCTTAAAATCAAGCTATATTTTAAAGCAATATAAATAGTAAACCCTTACATTTTCAAAAAATTATTAATTATAATAAGGTTATAGATGAATTTATTTAACATAGAGTTGGAGCGACATAAATGATTATAGTTATAGATAATAAAGATTCATTTACATATAATTTAATAGATTATTTTAAGACAGAAACTGATAAAGAGATAGTTGTATACGAGGTAGATGACGTTTCCGTTGATCTATTAAGGTCATCTAACGTAGAGGCAATTGTCATCTCGCCAGGTCCAGGTAAACCTAGTGACTATCCAATTTTAACTGAAATTATGAATCAATTTGAGGGTGAAATTCCTATATTAGGTGTCTGTTTAGGTTTCCAATTTATTTATGAATATTATGGAGGTACGATTATTCATGGATTAAAGCCGGTTCACGGTCATACCACGACGTTAACTCATAGAGGAACTGGACTATTTAAAGGACTACCTAAATCGTTTGAAGTAATGAGATATCATTCACTGATTGCTGATAAAAATCATATCCCTACCGTTTTAAATATGACAGCTTATAACGAAGAGGGGATTATAATGGCTTTTGAACATAATCAATATCCTATTTATGGCGTTCAGTATCATCCTGAATCTATTTTAAGTGAATATGGGCATGAACAGATTCGACTATTTTTAGAAAAAGTGAGGATAGACTATGAACATCGCATTTAATTATCGATACTATACGACACCTGATCATTTTGAAACAATAGCATTGAATTTTGACACGTATGTCTCTAAAAAGGTGGCTTACACTTTGAATGACATCGGTGCAGTAGTTCGCTTTGCTCAAGATGAACAATCAAACGGACGATACGTAGCACTTTATCTTACATATGAAGCGGCAAAATTTTTTAATCAAGAAATGGCTACGCACGAATTGGATAATAATCAAGTCATAGCTCTTGCATATAGTTTCAATCCTAATATGGCTAAACATCCGTCTAACAATCTTTCACAAAGCTACATTCCTAAACATCAGTTTCGCTTTTTGGAAAGTGATGCAGAAATGCAAGATAAGATTAAACAAGTTCAAGACGCAATCACTGATGGAGAAACGTATCAAGTGAACTATACAACACGTTTAGTTAGTGATATCCATTACCCAATCTCTGATTTATATTATTATTTAACTCAGACAAATAATGGTGGTTATACTGCATTATTAGATGTAGAAGAGATTAAAGTTGCCTCAATTTCTCCTGAATTATTCTTTCAAAAAGGAGCATTTAATAACCAAGAAAATGTAGTCGTAAGTAAACCGATGAAAGGGACAATGCCACGTAGTATTAATAAAGATGAAGATTTGATGAATTATGAAATATTGAAGAACTCTCTTAAAGATCGTGCTGAAAATGTAATGATTGTTGATTTATTGCGTAATGATATTTCTAGAATTTCTAAGCCAGGAACTATACACGTTAATAAGCCATTCTTTATAGAAAGTTATAAGACTGTTTATCAAATGACGAGTATGGTCTCGGGTCGATTAGAAGCCGAAACGAGTTTGACTGATATTCTAAAAGCGCTGTTTCCATGTGGTTCTATTACGGGCGCACCGAAACTTAATACGATGTCATACATTAAAGCGCTTGAGGCTAATCCTAGATATATTTATTGTGGCACAATTGGATTATTATGCCCGGATGATAAAATGATATTTAATATTCCAATTCGAACGCTTGAGTATCGAAATGAGAAAGTTCATTACGGTGTGGGTGCAGGGATTACGATTGATTCTATACCTGAAAAAGAAGTACAAGAGTTTCGAGATAAAACAAAGATATTGGAGATGTTATAAATGAACTTGTTTGAAACGATGCGTTTAGAAAATGGTGAAATTCCAAGACTTCAATATCATATTAATCGAATACAACAATCATGTGGACGTTTAGGTTATGCCTTTTCAAAGGAGAACTGGTTACATCTTGTAAAGGAGATTATAAAAAATCATCAACAGGGCACGTTCCGACTTAAAATAGAAATAGATAAAACTGGCGATATGAATTATGTAATTAAACCTTTATCTCAAAAGTCGCTGTTTACGGCTAAATTTCAGCAAGTTCAAACGCATTATAACGAACGATATATCATTAACAAAACCACAGAACGCCGGCATTTAGCACACAATCATGAAACAGATTTAATATTATTATATGATGAAAAAGGTAAGATTCTGGAATTTGATATTGGTAATATCATGATAGAGGAAGAAGGTACATACTATACGCCGAGTTATGACAACGACTTTTTATTGGGATGCATGCGTCAATCTCTTATAGATGAAGGAAAACTTTCAATCAAAAATTATACTAAAACAGAACTCAGCGAGAAATTAACTAATCAGCAGGTACGTATCTATTTACTAAATAGTTTACGAGAGGTTGCCGATGTGTCTATTTATCTATAAAATAATATTGGAAGTATATGCGTATTTATTGATAAAAACGAACTAACGGAGTGAAATATGGCAATATTATGGGTTGTAATTATTGTGATTTTAAATGTGATAAGTAAATATTTAGCAGATCGATATTTAAATAATAATGCACTCATTAAGGCACGAATTGTGGCAACCGTTACCGTTTTAATTCAATGTGTATTCATTTATTTTTTAATTAAATCAATCATTCCTTATGTGGTTGATTTTCTAAATATATTTTATCATCATTAAACATAATTATTTTGAGGTGGAGTTATGAAAATTTATAGTCAGGGAGATCAAGCAATTGTAATTGCGGTTGAAAAAGATGTATCTAAAAATGTAACAACTGAGTTAATCGCAGTGCGTAATCATTTATTAGAGAAAGATTTGCCATTTATAACTGAAATTGTGCCTACTGAATCAGATATGATGATTTGCTATGATGCTCGAGATATGATTAAACATCATAATATTACTTCACCTTTTCAATATATGAAGGCACTAGTAACATCTATTCAAGAAGAAATAAAACAATTAGAAATGAACAAAGATGAGAGCACGACCTATGAAATTCCTATTATTTATGGTGATGAATTTGGTCCCGATTTACAGGACTTGCTAGAGTATTACAAATTAACAAAAGATGAATTTATTCAATTACATTCTGATAATGCTTACTTTGTCTCTATGATGGGCTATGCTCCTGGCTTTCCATATTTAACTGGAATGAATGAGGCATTGTATGTTAATCATACAAGTAATAAGAAGAAACTTGTTACTGCAGGTTCAGTTATTATTGAAGGAAAAAAATGCGGGATTGTTACAACTGATACATATAATGATTGGTTAGTGATAGGGTACACGCCTATGACGTTGTTTACTCCTGAAAAAGAAGATTTTACACTGCTAAAATTAGGAGATAATGTCACATTCAAACCAGAAAAACGCAAAGATATTGAATTAGGAGAATTTAAACCATGTCAATCATAATAGAAAAAGCCGGATTGTTTAGTAGCTTTCAAGATTTCGGGCGTCATGGATATGAATATGCAGGTGTTATTCCGTGTGGAGCTTTAGACACGCTAGGTCATGAAATAGCAAATCGTCTTGTCGCTAATGACAAGAATGAAGCAACACTTGAAATGACACATATAATGGCTAAAATTCGATTCACTGAACCTACTTTGATTGCATTAACAGGTCAAAATTTTGAAGCTTATACACAAAACATGCGAGTAAAACCTTATAAACTATACCTTTTAGGTAAAGATGATGTGTTATCTTTTAAAGAAACAAATAAAACGTCACGTGTATATCTTGCTATAGGTGGAGGATTTAAATTAGACAATTGGCTGGGTTCGAATTCTACGGATTTAAATGTTCACATTGGTGGCTATCACGGGCGTAAACTTGAAAATGGCGATGAAGTTGAAATGAAAAGAGAATATACTGAACGTCATCATAAGTTATTTGAGAATCTAAAAGAAAAGCGTACTACTGATTGGGGGATTGATGGTTATGCATTGTCGTTCAACTATATCTCTGACGTGTTTCATGTTATCGCAAATAAAGGTACTGAAGACTTTGATAAGGAAACGCAATCCCATTTTATTAAAGGCGAATATAAAGTAACTAATAAATCAAATCGTGTTGGTATGTTATTAGATGGTGAGAAGATAAAAGCATATTACGATGATATGCCTGCACATCAATCTGTTAAAAGAGGAACAATTCAAGTTAAACGAGATGGTACACCGATTATCTTATTAAACGATCATTATACAATAGGAAGTTACCCTCAAATTGGAACGATTGCGAGTTATCATTTGACTAAACTTGCACAGAAACCACAAGGTTCACGTTTGAAATTCCAATTTATTGATATTGAAACCGCTGAAAAAAATGTTGTGAAATTTAGCAATTGGATGAATCAACTGTTTCACGGTATTGAATTCAGAATGCAATTAGAAATGATGAAATAACTGTTAATAATTAATTGAATGTACGATTTATTTATACGGATTTTTAATAGATTGAGTAGGTCTATAGTCTGATTAAAAATATCATATAAAAAGCTATAATAAATAAATCAGTGCGTCATCATTATACTTGTATATATTTGTGACAAACTATTGAGATGTCGATATATAAAGATGTTTTTTCTTGATAAATGAGTAAAAATACTATATATTTATATATTGAACTACGGGCAATATTACAATAATATTACAAAGTTCATAATTTGTTAATATTTTATTAATAATTAAATAGAATAGCATCCAACATTGTATACATAAGGCATTACTAACATATAGTTCGTCATTGGGATAAATATGTAAGAGTGAATTATCGTTTGTATTTAATGTATGTGTATGACATATTCTTAATAAATTAAAATAGCGAAATTTAAAAACTAGTAAGTAATTGCATAACGGTCATATTTGAGTGAGTGTTTAAGTCTTCGGTTAAGTCTTTAACATTTCTTCAAAGTTGAATAACTATAAACGGAGGAAACATACATGAGTTTACACAAAAAGAAAATAAGTCTTTTTGCGTTTTTCTTACTGACTGTTTTTACAGTGACATTGAAGACGTATTTTTCATATTATGTTGATTTTTCTTTGGGTGTTAAAGGACTAGTTCAAAACTTAATACTATTGATGAATCCATATAGTTTAATCGCGCTTATTTTAAGTGTGTTCTTATTCTTTAAAGGAAAAAAAGCATATTGGTTCATCTTAATTGGAGGATTTTTACTATCATTCTTGCTATATGCAAATGTAGTTTATTTTAGATTCTTCTCGGACTTTTTAACATTTAGTACACTTAACCAAGCGGGGAATGTTGAGTCTATGGGTGGTGCTGTTGGGGCATCATTTAAATGGTATGACTTTGTTTACTTTATAGATACTATTGTTTATCTATTCATCCTTATTTTCAAAGGAAGTTGGTTAGATAAGCGGGTCTTCAGTAAAAAGTTTGTACCGGTTGTAATGGCTGCTTCAGTAGCATTATTCTTCTTGAACTTAGCTTTTGCTGAAACAGATCGTCCTGAGTTATTAACACGTACGTTTGACCATAAATATTTAGTGAAGTATTTAGGTCCATATAACTTTACAGTTTATGATGGCGTTAAAACAATCCAGAATAACCAACAAAAAGCATTGGCTTCTGAAGATGACCTAACTAAAGTATTGAATTACACGAAACAAAAAAATACAACACCAAATTCAGAGTATTTTGGTGCTGCTAAGAAGAAAAATATTATTAAAATACATCTAGAAAGTTTCCAAACATTTTTAATCAATAAAAAGGTTAATGGTAAAGAAGTAACACCGTTCTTAAATAAATTATCTACAGGTAACGAAGATTTTAGATACTATCCAAACTTCTTCCATCAAACTGGTCAAGGTAAAACATCAGACGCTGAGTTCACAATGGATAACAGCCTTTATGGTTTACCACAAGGTTCTGCATATTCATTGAAAGGTGATAATACTTACCAATCATTACCTGCTATTTTAGATCAAAAGCAAGGTTATACTTCTGATGTTATGCACGGTGACTATAAAACATTCTGGAACCGTGACCAAGTTTATAAACATTTTGGTATTGATAAATTCTACGATGCAACATATTATGATATGTCTGACGATAATATTGTTAACTTAGGTTTAAAAGATAAACCGTTCTTTAAAGAGTCAGCAGAATATCAATCTAAAATGAAAGGACCATTCTATTCACACTTAATTACATTAACAAACCACTATCCATTCACATTGAGTGAGGAAGATGCAGATATTGATAAACCTAATACAGGTGATTCAACTGTTGATGGTTACATTCAAACAGCGCATTATTTAGACCAAGCACTTGAAGAGTACGTAACTGATCTTAAGAAGAAAGGTTTATACGACGATTCAGTTATTATGATTTATGGTGACCATTATGGTATTTCAGAGAACCATAATAATGCGATGGAAAAATTATTAGGTGAAAAGATTACGCCAGCGAAATTTATGGACTTAAATCGTACAGGTTTCTGGCTAAAAATTCCTGGTAAAGAAGGTACAGTAGATAAGACATATGCTGGTCAAATGGATGTTATGCCTACTATATTACATTTAGTAGGAATTGACTCTAAAAACTTCTTAATGTTTGGTACTGACATGTTATCTAAAGATCATAATGATGTAATTCCATTCCGTAATGGTGATTTCATCACGAAAGATTACAAATATGTAAACGGTAAAGCATATTCTAATAAAACTAACGAATTATTAGAGACGCAACCAAAAGATTTAGATAAGAATAAGAAACAGGTTGAGAAAGATTTAGAAATGAGTGACAATGTCTTAAATGGTGACTTGTTCAGATTCTATAAAAACCCTGATTTCAAAAAAATTGACCCATCTAAATATGAATATAAAACTGGGCCAAAAGGTAACCAAAAATAATAACAAAACGAGTTGAACAAACGTTCAACTCGTTTTTTGTTTGTATTTCAATTTAGTTAATGTCATAGACAAGTATTTTAAATAAGAGTTTTAATAAAATAATATCGAATTCATTATTAATTTAAATATCTATGATAATAGCAAGTATTATCCAAGTGCTACATCTAAAATCATCATAATTGTAAAGCCAATCATTAGACTTAGTGTTGCTAAATCAGTATTGTTACCAGATTGTGAGTCAGGTATAAGTTCTTCAACTACAACGAATATCATAGCGCCAGCTGCAAAAGCTAACGCATAAGGTAAAATAGGTGTAATAACTAAAATCAATGCAGCTCCGATAGTAGCAAAGATAGGTTCTACAATTGCTGAAGCTTGACCGTAATTGAAAGCTTTCCAACGAGATGCGCCTGCAGCTCTAATAGGCATTGATAATGCTGCACCTTCTGGAATGTTTTGTATTCCTATACCAATCGCTAAGCCTAAAGCACCTAAAAATGTAGCTTGACTATTACCAGTTGCAATTCCACCAAAAGCAACACCAATCGATAGACCTTCTGGAATATTATGTAATGTAATAGCTAGTACTAATAGCGTATTCTTACTTAAAGAAGTCTTAACACCCTCGCGGTACTGACTCTTATCGCCAATTCTTTGATGTAAATGAGGAATAACTGAATCGAGGACACGTATGAAGATACCACCAAACAAAAAGCCAATTGCAGCAGGTAACCAAGCAGGCAAACTACCATCTTTACCATATTCAATAGAGGGTTGTAATAAAGACCAAAAGCTGGCAGCTATCATAATGCCCGCAGCAAATCCTTGCATAGATGTTAGTATTCGTTTATTTACGGATTTAAATATAAATACAGAAGCAGCACCTAATGCTGTGAGTAGCCAAGTAATAATACCTGCTACAAGCGCCTGTAAATAAGGCGGTAAATTTTCGAAAAAGTCAATCATAACTCTTGTCTCCTTGTATCATTTAAGCCTAAAAAGGTGTATAATATATAGAACTGATTTAAGCTTATCAAAAATATTTAAAAAATTCGATATTTCGATTTGGAAAAGGAAGTAGATGCATGGAAGCGTATAAAATAGAGCACTTAAATAAATCATATGCGGATAAAATCATTTTCGATGATTTAAACCTATCTATTTCTGAACATGAAAGAATAGGATTGGTTGGAATAAATGGTACTGGTAAAAGTACTCTACTTAAAGTTATCGGGAATATAGATGATGATTATACAGCTGATATTACGCATCCTAATCAATATCGTATACGGTATTCTTCTCAAAAGCAGGATTTAGATGGAGATATGACTGTTTTTCAAGCTGTACTTAGTTCAGACACATCGACTCTTCAAATTATAAAAGCTTACGAAGAAGCAGTTAATGCTTATTCACAACAACAAGATGACGCGCATTTTCAAAAGATGATGAAAGCACAAGAGGCTATGGACCAAAATAGTGCATGGGATTATAATGCAGAAATTAAAACCATATTATCTAAACTAGGTATTAATGACACGACCAAAAAGGTGAACGAACTGTCAGGTGGTCAGCAAAAACGCGTAGTGCTTGCTAAAACGCTTATTGAACAACCTGATCTATTATTATTAGACGAACCTACAAACCACCTAGACTTTGAATCTATAACATGGCTAATCAATTATGTAAAGCAGTATCCTCATACCGTATTGTTCGTAACTCATGATCGTTACTTTTTAAATGAAATTGCGAGTAGAATCATTGAATTAGATAGAGGTAAATTAAAATCTTATCCAGGTAATTATGAAGATTACATAGCAATGCGAGCAGAAAATGAAATTATTGAACAAAAACAACAAGAAAAGCAAAAGGCTTTATATAAACAAGAATTAGCTTGGATGAGAGCTGGCGCTAAGGCAAGAACGACAAAGCAACAAGCACGTATCAACCGTTTTAATGATTTAGAATCAGAAGTGCAAGATCAACACGTTCAAGATAAAGGGCAATTGAATCTAGCGTATTCAAGATTAGGCAAACAAGTGTATGAGTTAGAAAAACTTTCAAAACAAATTAACGGCAGAACATTATTTGAAGATATTACTGAAATTATTCAAAGTGGGCAACTTATTGGTATTGTTGGGCCAAATGGAGCTGGAAAGACAACATTATTAAATATTTTAAGCGGAGAAGACAACGATTATACAGGCACACTTAAAATTGGCCAAACTGTAAAAGTAGCATACTTTAAACAAACAGAAGAAACGTTAGATAGAGATATACGTATGATTGATTACCTACGAGAAGAGAGTGAAGTGGCTAAAGAGAAGGATGGGACTTCAATTTCTGTAACTCAATTACTAGAACGTTTCTTGTTCCCAAGCTCAACACATGGTAAGAAGATATACAAATTATCAGGCGGAGAGCAAAAACGCTTATATTTATTAAGATTACTCGTGCATCAACCTAATGTACTGTTGCTAGATGAACCGACAAATGACTTAGATACAGAAACATTAACTATTTTAGAGGACTATATTAGTAGTTTTGGTGGTTCAGTTATAACTGTTAGTCACGATCGCTATTTTTTAAATAAAGTCGCTCAAGAGTACTGGTATATTCATGACGGAAAGATGGAACGTATTGTAGGGACCTTTGAAGATTATGAGACTTATAAGAAAGAGCAGGATAAATTAGCTGCACTAGAGAAACAAGCACAACAACCAAAGCAAAAAACAACGGCGCGAAAAAAATCAGGGTTGTCTTATAAGGAAAAACGAGAATATGAAACTTTGATGGAACGTATTGAACAAACTGAAACACGCTTAGAAGAAATAGATGAAGAGATGATTGAGGCCAGTGCTGATTATGGCAAAATCAAAGAATTAAATGAAGAGAAAGAACATTTAGAGCTAACATATGAAACAGACATCACGAGATGGAGTGAATTAGAAGAACTAAAAGAGCAATAAGGGGAATGTAAAGTATGGAAGCAACATTATCGCATTATTTTGGGTATGACAAGTTCAGACCTGGTCAAAAAGAAATCATAACTAAAATAATGGATCATCATAATGTTTTAGGTGTATTACCTACAGGTGGTGGTAAATCAATTTGCTACCAAGTGCCTGGATTAATGTTAGGTGGAACGACAATTGTAATAAGTCCACTAATATCTTTAATGAAAGACCAAGTTGATCAACTTAAAGCAATGGGGATTAAAGCAGCATTCTTAAATAGTAGTTTAACTAAGAAGCAACAAAAAGAAATCGAAGATGATTTAAGGAAAGGTCATATTCAGTTTTTATATGTTGCACCAGAACGTTTCGATAATCAATATTTTTTAAGTTTATTAAGTCGAATTGATATTCATCTTATCGCATTTGATGAGGCACATTGTATATCTAAGTGGGGGCATGACTTTAGACCTAGCTATCAAAGTGTCATTAAAAAAGTATTCACATTATCTCAAAACTTTACAATCGTTGCATTAACGGCAACAGCTACTGCAGAAGTACAGCAAGATATTATGGAAAAGTTAAACATAGATAGACGAGATGAAGTAAAAACAAGTACGAAACGTCGGAATCTTATTTTTAAAGTGAATCCTACCTATCAACGTCAGAAATTTGTTGTAGATTATGTGCAGAAACATAAAGAACAAGCAGGAATTATCTATTGCTCTACACGTAAGCAAGTTGAGGAGTTACAAGAAGCATTAGATGTTATCAATGTTTCTTCGGCAATTTATCATGCTGGTTTAACAAACAAAGAACGCGAGGCCGCTCAAAATGAATTTGTATATGATAAAGTGAAGGTTGTTATTGCGACAAACGCCTTTGGTATGGGGATAGATAAATCAAATGTTAGATACGTTATACACTATAATATGCCAGGTGATTTAGAATCATATTATCAAGAGGCAGGTCGTGCAGGTCGTGATGGATTAGAAAGTGAATGCATTCTTTTATTTAGTGAACGTGATAAAGGATTGCATGAATATTTTATTACAGTTTCACAGGCTGATGAAGATTATAAAGATAAAATGGGTGAGAAACTCACTAAAATGATTCAATACACGAAAACAAAAAAATGCCTTGAAGCGACTGTAGTACATTATTTTGAACCTAACGAAAAATTAGAAGAGTGCGGACAATGTAGTAGCTGTATTCAACAAAATAAAACATATGATATGACGCAAGAAGCTAAAATGATTATTAGTTGTATCGCACGCATGCGTCAAAAAGAAAGCTATAGCGTAATCATTCAAGTCTTGCGTGGAGAAACAAGTGATTATATTAAATATAATGATTATGATAAGTTGACGACACATGGTTTGATGAAAGATTATACCACTTCAGAATTAAATCATTTAATTGATGAATTGCGTTTCAAAGGGTTTTTAAATGAAAATGATGAAATCTTAATATGTGATGAAAGTGTTAAAAAGTTACTTAACAATAAAGAGAAAGTATTTACGACACCATTTAAACAAAAATCCAAAGAAAAAGTCTATATCAATACAGTTGAAGGTGTAGATCGAGCATTATACAGTGAATTAGTTGAAGTTCGACGTAAGTTAAGTGAGAAATTGAATATTGCACCGGTTAGTATTTTTTCGGATTACACGTTAGAAGAGTTTGCTAAACGCAAACCAGAATCCAAACAAGAAATGATATCTATAGATGGTGTTGGTAGCTATAAATTAAAACATTATTGTCCGAAATTCTTAGAGATTATACATTCATATAAAGCGAGTATATAAAGTAAAAGGTAAGGTTGTTACTATTTCTGTAGCGAACCTTACCTTTATTTTATTGCCACATTATTAATTTTAAATGTAATTTCTATATTTCGATTAATTTAATATGAATTCATCATTAAACATGTTTAAATAGGGAATAAGAATGCAAACTATTTGAATAAGTAAAGCAAATGAAGGTGACTAAATGATTGAATTTAAAAACGTAACAAAACGTTATGGGGATAATGTGGCAGTTGATGATGTAAGTTTCAAAATAAATGAGGGTGAGTTTTTTGTAATTATAGGTCCATCAGGGTGTGGTAAAACAACTACTTTGAAGATGATTAATAGGCTTATTCCGTTAAGTGAAGGTTATATTTATTTTAAAGATAAACCTATAAGTGATTATCCTGTTTATGAAATGAGATGGGATATTGGATATGTGTTGCAACAAATCGCACTTTTCCCTCATATGACCATTAAAGAGAATATTGCACAGGTTCCACAGATGAAAAAATGGAAAGATAAAGATATAGATCAACGTGTTGACGAATTACTTGAAATGGTTGGTTTAGAACCTGAAAAATATCGAGATCGTAAACCAGATGAATTATCAGGTGGCCAACGACAGAGAGTTGGTGTAGTAAGAGCATTAGCTGTAGATCCACCAGTTATATTGATGGATGAACCTTTTAGTGCACTGGATCCAATCAGTCGCGAGAAACTACAAGATGATTTAATAGAACTACAAACTAAAATCAAAAAGACAATTGTATTTGTAACGCATGATATTCAAGAAGCAATGAAGCTAGGTGATCGAATTTGTTTACTTAATAATGGGCATGTTGAACAAATAGATACACCACAAGCATTCCGTAATCAACCTAAAAATAAATTTGTAGAAGAGTTTATGGGTAGCCATTTAGAACAAGATAAAGAAAGCTTACAGTTGAAAGATCTTAATATTACTTCGCCACTCACAGAAAAAGAAACACACCATGATTATCCTGAAATCAATAGTGATGCGCAATTACGTTCAGTTTATTCTACATTAGCCCAACATGAAGCGGTTATTGTTAATGATGTATCAACCTCCACGCAATCACTCTTAAAACGTGAAGATATCTTTAAGTATTTATCTGAGATAGACCATGACAAGGAGGTTAAAGCATGAGCGAATTATTTAGCACACTCAATGATCGTAAAGGCGAAGTACTTACGACCATCTTAGAACATATCCAAATTTCATTTATTGCACTACTAATCGCAATTTTAATCGCTGTGCCATTAGGGATTGCTTTAACAAAGACGAAGCGGTTATCTGAGGTCGTTATGAATATAGCTGCTATATTACAAACCATTCCATCATTGGCATTATTAGGGTTAATGATTCCAATATTTGGTATTGGTCGCGTGCCAGCAATTATTGCATTAGTTGTGTATGCATTGTTGCCAATTTTGAGAAATACATATACGGGCATTAAAGAAGTTGATCCGTCTCTTATTGAAGCTGCAAAAGGTATTGGCATGAAGCCGATGCGTCGTTTGACTAAAGTAGAATTGCCAATAGCGATGCCAGTGATGATGGCCGGTATTCGTACTGCTATGGTTCTAATTATCGGTACAGCAACTTTAGCCGCATTAATTGGTGCCGGTGGACTAGGAGATTTAATTTTACTAGGTATTGACCGTAACAACACGTCTTTAATCCTTATCGGAGCGATTCCTGCTGCACTACTCGCGATTATGTTTGATTTAATACTACGTTATATGGAGAAATTATCTTATAAAAAGCTACTAATCACTGTAGGTGCAATGATTCTTATTATACTATTAGTCATTGTTGTACCACTTTTCGGTAAAAAAGGTGACACAATTACGCTTGCAGGTAAATTAGGTTCAGAACCTTCAATTATTACGAATATGTACAAAATTTTAATTGAGGATGAAACGGATGATACAGTTGATGTTAAAGATGGTATGGGTAAAACATCATTCCTGTTTAATGCATTAAAATCTGACGACATCGACGGATATTTAGAATTTACAGGGACAGTATTAGGTGAATTAACTAAAGAAGATTTAAAATCTAAAAAAGAAGATGCAGTATATCAACAAGCTAAACAAAGTCTAGAGAAGAAATATGACATGACGATGTTAAAACCTATGAAATATAATAATACGTATGCTTTAGCGGTGAAGAGAGACTTTGCTAAAGAAAATAATATTAAAACAATTGGTGATTTACAAAAGGTTGAAGATAAAATTAAACCAGGGTTCACTATGGAATTTAATGATCGATCTGATGGTTATAAAGCTGTGGCGAAAGCTTATGGTCTCAACTTATCTAATGTTAAAAAAATGGAGCCTAAATTACGCTATACTGCAGTAGAAAAAGGTGACATTAATTTAATTGACGCATATTCAACAGATGCAGAATTAAAACAATATAATATGGTAGTCTTAAAAGATGATAAACACGTATTCCCACCATATCAAGGTGCACCAATGTTTAAAGAAAAATTCTTAAAGCAACATCCAGAAATTAAAAAACCGCTCAACAAATTAGAGGGTAAAATTTCAGATGAAGAGATGCAAGAAATGAATTACAAAGTTACCGTGAAAAATGAAGATCCGTATAATGTTGCGAAACATTATCTTGAAAAAGAAGGTTTAGTAAAATAAATAGTCACGCGAAAATGTTGGAACAAGACAACGAATTAATCATGAATTCGTTGTCTTGTTCCTTTTTTTAAAGCGCAAAATTAGTAAATACAATTGTAATCTGAATTAATTTTAATTACACTATTCTATAAATACACAAAAAGCGTGTATGGTTTTTAGGGGGGAGAAAAATGAATACTAGAAATTATTCGAGACGAGAGATTGTTGAGAGTGTACCTCAAAAAGGATTCTTTGGACATCCCAAAGGGTTAAGTACGCTATTCTTTACTGAATTTTGGGAGCGATTCAGTTACTATGGTATGAAAGCGATTCTAGCTTATTATCTGTACTATTCAGTTAGTAAAGGTGGCTTCGGCTTGCCACAGGGAACAGCATTACAAATCGTATCATTATATGGCGCACTCATCTATATGTCTGGTACCATCGGGGGTTGGATAGCAGACAGAATCATTGGTACAAGACATGCATTATTTTATGGCGGCATATTAATTATGTTTGGTCACATCATGTTAACGATACCAGGTAGTTTAACAGTGGTTATGATAGCATTATTACTACTTATTATTGGTACAGGTTTATTGAAACCTAATATTTCAACTACAGTTGGTGAATTATATGACCACAATGATAGACGTTTAGATGCTGCTTTTACTATTTTCTATATGGGTATCAATTTAGGTAGTTTTCTATCACCATTTGCAACAGGTTACTTACAAACAAGATTAGGGTTCCACTTTGGTTTTGCGGTAGCAGCAATAGGGATGTTCATCGGATTAGTCACTTATTTTATTACAAATAAAAAGAATCTAGGATTGGCTGGTTTAAGCGTTCCTAACCCACTTAGAAAAGAAGAAATCAAAAGATTATCAATTATTACCGGCATTGTCGTAGTAATTTTCGCAATTATCCTACTTATCTTGCAATTTATTGGAAAATTGAGTTTATCTAGTTTTAGTGTCATTGTAACGATTGTAGGTATCGTGTTACCAATTTGTATTTTTGTTTATATGTTATCAAGTAATAAGACACACAAAGAAGAGCGTTCTAGAATTTATAGTTACATACCGTTGTTTATTACGTCTGTTGCATTTTGGATGATTCAAGAACAAGGTTCGACCGTTTTGGCTAACTTTGCCGACCAGAAGACAGAACTTAGCTTAGCTAAATTGACTAATGGTGCGTTAGATTTCCACATACCAGCAGCTTGGTTCCAGTCTGTCAATCCAGTATTTATTATTATGTTAGCACCTGTCTTTGCTAGTTTATGGACTAAATTAGGCAGACATAATCCAAGTACAGTATATAAATTTGCATTAGGTGCCATCTTTGCAGGTTTATCATATCTAGTCATGATTATACCTTTGAATAGTGATGCGCATTTGATTCACCCTATATGGTTAGTGTTAAGTTTCTTCTTAATTACATTAGGTGAATTGTGTATCTCGCCTGTAGGGTTATCTGTAACATCTAAATTAGCACCTGCAAAGTTCTCTGCACAAATGATGGCATTGTGGATGCTCAGTAACGCCACTGCACAAAGCCTCAATAGCCAAATCGTTGTATTATTTAAGATTATTAGTGAGAAAGAGTTCTTCTTATACTCAGGATTGTTTACACTGCTTATTGGTGTTATCTTAGTAGCTATTTCTCCAATGGTTAAGAAAGCGATGAATGGTGTACATTAAGTTAATATAAATTTTTACTAGTCAATGACTTGTAATTTAACAATGTTAGGGGAACAGGTTTATAATTGAATAAACATTTTTAATTTTTTGAAAAGGAGTGGTTGGCAATGAAACAACAATTAAATCAATTAGCAGCGTATCAACCAGGATTATCACCACAAGCACTTAAAGAAAAGCACGGTATAGAAGGCGAATTATATAAACTTGCTTCAAATGAAAATTTATATGGTCCTTCTCCAAAAGCAAAGCAAGCAGTTCAAGCACATTTGGATGAGTTATTTTATTATCCTGAGACGGGCTCACCTTCATTACGTAAGGCAATTAGTGAACATTTGAACGTGGATTCTTCTCGAATTCTATTTGGTGCGGGGTTAGACGAAGTTATTTTGATGATTTCAAGAGCAGTGTTAACGCCAGGAGATAAAATTGTCACAAGTGAAGGTACATTTGGACAATATTATCATAATGCTATTGTAGAATCTGCTGAAGTTGTTCAAGTACCACTACTAAATGGTGGGTTTGATTTAGAGAATATTATTAAAGAGGTCGATGAAGAGACTGCTTTAGTGTGGCTATGTAATCCGAATAATCCAACTGGAACCTATTTCAATCACGATGAATTAGAAAGCTTTTTAGAACGCGTACCTAGTCATGTACCTGTATTGATCGATGAAGCTTACTTTGAATTTGTGACAGCAGAAGATTATCCAGATACATTGAAATTGCAAGAACGATTCGATAATGCATTCTTATTGAGAACATTCTCTAAAGCATATGGATTAGCTGGTTTGCGAGTAGGGTATGTTGTAGCTACAAATGAAGCTATTGAAAAGTGGAATATCATTCGACCACCATTCAATGTCACTCGTATTTCAGAATACGCAGCGATTGCAGCATTAGAAGATCAAGCGTATTTGAAAGATGTAACAGCTAAAAATGCTAAAGAACGTGAAAAATTTTTTGAGATACCACAAAGTAAACATTTTTTACCTAGTCAGACGAACTTTGTATTTGTTGTAACTGAAAAAGCACAAGAATTATATGAAGCGTTACTAAAAGTGGGTTGTATCACACGTCCGTTTCCAACTGGCGTTCGTATTACAATCGGATTCCCAGAACAAAATGACAGAATGATTGAAGTATTAAAACATTTTGATTATTAAGTTGGTCTAATACGTAAGCTCTTTAACTTACAATGATTAGTTGAGTTTTAGAAGTACATCATAAGTTGATTATGCAAGGGGTGCTATAATAGATTCTAAATGTCTTGTAGCACTCCCTTTTAAATTTTTGCTATACTTTAAAAGTATATAGGTGATGATTAAGGGAGAGATAGTATGTCTAGAAAATCTATAGCAATAGATATGGATGAAGTATTAGCAGACACGTTAGGTGCAATTATTGAAGCGGTTAACGTAAAAACGGAATTAGGAATTACAGTTGAGTCTTTAAATGGACAAAAGCTTAAAAATGTAATACCAGAGCATGATGGTTTAGTTCGTGATATTTTAAGAGCGCCAGGCTTCTTTAGAAATTTAACTGTTATGCCTCATGCACAAGAAGTCGTTAAGAAATTGACTGAGCAATATGATGTTTACATTGCTACTGCAGCTATGGATGTTCCTACTTCATTTCATGATAAATATGAGTGGTTACTTGAATTCTTTCCATTTTTAGATCCACAGCAATTTGTCTTCTGTGGTCGTAAAAATGTAGTGAAAACAGATTACTTAATAGATGATAATCCTCGTCAATTACAAATATTTGAAGGTGAACCAATCATTTTTACTGCGTCTCACAATGTAAGTGAAGAACGTTTTAAACGTGTTAACGGTTGGAAAGATGTAGAAGCATTCTTTCTAGGAGAGTAATTAAAATAAGCGATTAAGGTATGATAACCCTATCATTAACCTTAATCGCTTTTATATTAGTATAATAAATTCTTATTGTTCAGCATTCTCTGGAAAAGTTAGAATCTGAAGTGCTTTTGGTAGAACTTCAATTGTAATTGGCGTTTCAAGACTAATTTCACCGTCAATATCTACTTTCATAACTGGATCCGTCGATAATGTAATATGTTTACCGGCTATGTGATCAATTCCGTTTGTAATTTCATTCCAATCCATACTATCGCGTTTTTTGAACACATCATTGAGAATAGTAAAACTTTGTTTATCAAAAATAAAACTATTCAATTTACCATCTTGAGGTGATAAATCCATAAGTGGTATTCTACTGCCACCGATATTAGGACCGTTAGCAACGACTAGCATAGAGGTATTACCATTAAGTTCTTTATCATCTACAGTTAATGTATAATCAAAATCTTCTGGATTCATTAATGTTTTAACAGTTGAACCAACATAGCTTAATTTACCGAAGATATCTTTACGACCTTCTTGCACGTTTTCCGCGTTTTGAACTATAAGTCCTAATCCCACAAAGTTAAGCACATAAGTGCCATTCACTTTCATAACATCATATGATTCCAAGTGAGACGTTTTAAGTTGTTCACTAGCTTTACTAAAGTTAGGGTTCAAGTTTAATGTTTTAGTGAAATCATTAAATGTACCTCCAGGAATAATTCCAATAGGTACATTTAGGTCATTTGCCAAAACACCATTAACTAATTCATTAACTGTACCATCGCCACCTAGAATAAAAACGATATCAACATCACTACTATATTCTTGATTTTTAATTCTTTCACAATACTTAATAATGTCGCCTTCATTTTCACTTAGTTGAATTGATAGGTGTTTGCACATAGTAGTAAGTGATTTAGTTACTTCTCCTAAACCTTCATATATATCTTTGAGACCACTATGTTCATGGTAAAAAAGAACACCATGATTAAATTTTTGACCCATACGTATGCCTACTTTCATTTATTTACTCTGATTTAACATTTATTTACCCGAAATGTTATTTGCTTAATTATAATTTGAGTAAAACAAGTGCTTAAGTATTTATCATTACATTTTTTTAGTTGATATACAAAGAAAATACAAGATAGAGGGAGCGAGGCAGAAATAATATTTTCTCAAAATTTATTTCGTTGTATCCCCAGCTTGCTTAGCTTGTAGAATTTCTTAATGAAATTCTCTTTGCTAGGGCCCCAATCCCCAGCTTGCTTAGCTTGTAGAATTTCTTAATGAAATTCTCTTTGCTAGGGCTCCAATCCCCAGCTTGCTTAGCTTGTAGAATTTCTTAATGAAATTCTCTTTGCTGGGGCCCCGATCCCCAGCTTGCTTAGCTTGTAGAATTTCTTTGTGAACTTCTCTTTGCTAGGGTCCCATCGCCCCGGCAAGGTTGACTAGAATTAAAAAAAGCTAGTTACAAGTGCATTTTTAATTCAGTCAACTACTGCCAATATATATTTGTAGCCTGAGACATTGAATTATGTCCCAGGCTCAGGCTCTTGTCAATGTCTCAATAAAGATAAGAATTATAAAAAAAACCTTCATAGCTTATAAAATACTATGAAGGGGCTTATGATAACTTATTATCTTGTTTAAATGTCATCTTTTAACAATACAAAGGTGATTAATGAATACCTTTCATTGCTTTTGAAATTTTAGGAGTGAAAGCTAAGATGATTACTGTAATTACAATAGCAACGCTTCCTAAGAAGATGAAATAATTCGTTTGCCCTAAAGGATTGATTAATTTAACTAATGTACCATTAAGTGCTTGTGCAGATGCGTTTGTTAATAACCAAACACTCATCATTTGAGCATTAAATGCTTTAGGGGCTAATTTAACAGCCGCACTGTTACCAGTAGGTGATAAACATAATTCACCAACCACACATACAACGTATGATAGGATAACCCAGTTTACTGAGAAGTGCGTATCACCATAACTCATACCGATAAGTCCCATTAAAATGTATGAAGCACCAGCTAATAGCGTACCTAATCCAAATTTTACTGGAAGGCTTGGTTGTTTTTTACCCATTTTCAACCAAATCGCAGATACGATTGGTGCGAATAAAAGAATAAATAATGGGTTAATTGATTGGAACCATGCTTCACCGAAATCTGTTGTCCAACCGAATAAATTCATTTTCATATCAGAACGTTCTAAACCATAAATGTTTAATACGTTTGATCCTTGTTCTTGTATTGCCCAGAATAACATTCCTAAAATAAATAAAGGAATGAATGCTTTAACACGAGAACGTTCTACATCTGTAACATCTTTACTGCGAATCATAGTAGTGAAGTAAATGATTGGTAAAGCTATACCAAGTACCAGAACCGTATTACTAATAAGATTGAATGATAAAGTGTTTGTGAAATATGTAACTAATAGTACAATCGCAATGACTGCTACAATGATACCTACGATTAATCCGTATTTTTTCTTTTCTTCAGAAGATAGTGGGTTGGTTGGATTCATACCAACAGAACCTAAATTCTTTTTATTGAAAATCATATACCATACTAAACCTAATGCCATACCAATCGCTGCAATTAAGAAACCACCGTGATAGTTTTTCACGTCTAGGAAATGTTGCAGAATGATAGGTGAGATAAGCGCACCTAGGTTAACTGACATATAGAATATAACGAAACCGGCATCCATACGAGTATCATTCTCAGGATATAATCGTCCAACGATGTTTGAAATATTTGGTTTCATTAAGCCTGAACCTATGATAATAAAGAACATTGATGCGAATAAACCGAACATTGCGAATGGTAAACTTAGACAAACATGTCCGATGATAATGAGTACTGCACCAATCAAGGTTGCCCCTCTAGTACCGAATAGTCTATCTGCGACCCATGCACCAGGAATTGAAGACATGTAAATTAATGCGCCATAAACTGACATGATAGACATTGCAGTCGTTTGATCAATTCCTAAACCACCATTTTTAATTTGATCATACATGTAGAAAATAAGCATGGCACGCATGCCGTAATAGCTAAATCTTTCCCAAAATTCTACAAAGAATAGTACTCCTAAACCACTAGGGTGTCCGAAGAACCCTCGCTGAGGTATTGTTTGAACAGCTTGTTCATGGGAATTGTTTGTTGCCATATGTATCCCAATCCTTTCTTTCTTTAAAGACTGAAATTTAAAATCATAAATATGATAAGTAAAATTGATTAATTTCTTAAAAATAGAAATTTTTAGAAATTTCAGTCAATGAGTTGATGATTTAAAATTGAATGAGAATAAGTTGCTTTATTTAGATCATCTTACTCTTTTGGAATTTTAAATGATAATAATAAAATACGCTTTAATTCACTAATAGGCAATAGTAAATTTAAATAAAATCTCACAAATAATGAAAAAATCCACTAAAATGTTTGACAATTTAGTGGTTAAGTTAATCTTTTATCTGTTATCTATTTTTTCTGGATATAAATCATGATTCATTAATCGGTGTTCAGCCATCTTCTCATATTTAGAATTTGGACGTCCATAATTAGTGTATGGATCTATTGAAATACCACCTCGTGGAGTGAATTTGCCCCAAACTTCAATATAATGTGGGTCCATTAAGTCAATTAAGTCATTCATAATGATATTCATACAATCCTCATGAAAATCGCCATGATTTCTAAAGCTAAATAAGTACAATTTCAATGACTTAGATTCTACCATTTTAATATTTGGAATGTACGAAATATAAATCGTTGCGAAATCTGGTTGACCTGTAATTGGGCAAAGAGATGTAAATTCAGGACAATTGAATTTTACGAAGTAATCGCGTCCTTGATGTTTATTATCAAATGTTTCCAAAACTTCCGGTGTATAGTCAAATTCATATTTATTATTTTGATTACCTAATAAAGTAATATCTTGTAGTTCTTCTTTTTGACGTCCTTGAGTCAATTGAATCACTCCTTAGTGTTAGATTGTTGTTTAGTTATAGCGGTTTGTCGTCGTGCCTTTTCGAACATATAATAGCTTGCACCAATAATAATGACATAACCGATAAGGGCATAGAAATCAGGTGTTTCACCGAATAAAATAAATCCGAATATAGCCGTGAAAATGATTGAAGCATACGTAAAGATAGAAATATCTTTTGCAGGTGCAAAACTATAGGCTAGTGTTATACCAATTTGGCCAACTGCAGCAGAAAGACCTGCCCCTAAAAGATAAACCATTTGTATTGTCGTCATTGGCTCATAAGTTGCGATTGAAAACGGTATTAAAACGACAACTGAAAATAATGAAAAATAAAAAACAATAGTATATGGTGCTTCTCTGGTACTTAATGCACGAACACATGTGTATGCAGAGGCAGCAAAAATACCAGAAAATAATCCAGCTAAAGAAGTAATCATTGTTGAAGAAAACTCTGGTTTAACGATAAATAACATACCTAAGATTGCTACAATCATAGCAATGATTTGATATTTTCGAACTTTCTCATTAAGAAAAATTAAACTGAGTAAAATCGTCCAAAAAGGGTTGAGTTTCATCAGTGTATCCGCATCGCTTAACACCATATGATCTATAGCGTATATATTTAATAGGACACCTATAAGGCCTAGTGTAGATCGGGAAATTAAAAGAGGTTGGCTACTTAATTTCCCAAACATAGGTTGCTTATATTTAAATATGAAGAATAATGGTATGAACATTGCAACAAAATTTCGAGCTAGGGATTTTTGAAATACAGGTAGATCTCCGGCGAGTCTAAAAAAGACTGACATAAAACTAAAACCGACAGCTGAAATTAAAATTGCAATAATACCTTTAACTTTTGGATTCAAGGTTAATCGCCTCATTTATAAAAAATTACCGTATATATAGTAGCATAATTCAAATGCTAATGCATAAATACTTGAAAATAATACCAAGATGTATTATTATTTTAATACGAACAAATGTTCTGTTTATATTAAAAACACGTTAAATGCTATTTTTTTACAAATGTTATATTCGTGTTTTTGAAGCAAATTATAATTAACATTTGAATAATTGCGCAAAATATATTGATAATTTAAATGATTGGTCTTCAAGAATGCCGACAATTCAATGGTTTATTTAGCTGATAAAAATGCAACTAAAACACATCAAATATTCGAAAATAATTATTTGCGCCAATTTAAGTTTGGTCTGATGCACATTCAGACGTTTTTCCGAACTTTTGTCACGAAATAGTTACTTTTAATTAAGAGAGCAATTCTGTATAATGAAACACAGAATATAGTATTAAATTTTGAAACGAACCACAACATGTTGTGGTTGTATAAAAAGTTTGTGTTATACAAATTATTCATTTTAAAGGCAATTTCACACTGATTTTAAGTTGAAATTCCTAATTTAATACTATTAATACGAACGAGCATATAGATGAAATAGTCTCGAAATTTTAGTCTGAACACTACATGTAGTGGCTAGAAATGAAAGTCACTTCTTTTAGTATATTAATCATCAGCTAGTTGACATCCAATTAAATGTCTAAAATATGTCGCATTTATTGTCTAGCAAGTTTTCTTATCTATTAAGAGAACTTCTTTTTAATTAATATTATGGACTGACGAAAGAAGGCGTTCCAATGAAAGTAGTTTATTTTTCTTTTTCAGGTAATGTAAGAAGATTTATTAAACGAAGTGAAATTTCAGATGTAATGGAAATTACTAAGGATAATTGTACAGATCCATTTGAAGAACCTTATATTTTAGTTACGGGAACAATTGGATTTGGTGAAGTGCCTAAAGAAGTACAATCGTTTTTAGAAATTAATCATCATAATTTACGCGCTGTTGCAGCAAGTGGTAACCGTAACTGGGGACAAAACTTTGCGAAAGCGGGTAGAACAATTTCCGAAGAATATCATGTACCTTTATTAATGAAATTTGAAGTACAAGGTTCTAATAAAGATGTTATTGAATTTAAAAATAAGGTGGGGCATTTCAATGAAAATTATGAACGAGAAAAAGTACAATCATATTGAACTAAATAATGAAGTTACGAAACGTAAAGACAATGGTTTCTTTAACTTGGAGAAAGATCAAGAAGCATTAGCGGTTTATCTAGAAGAAATCCATGACAAAACAATTTATTTTGACAGTGAGATTGAACGTTTACACTATCTAGTAGATAATAATTTTTATTTTAATGTCTTTGACAAATATAGCGAAGAAGATTTAGTTGAAATCACTGAATTCGCCAAATCTATCAACTTTGAATTTGCAAGCTATATGTCTGCTAGTAAGTTTTATAAAGATTATGCGCTAAAAACTAATGATAAATCACAATATCTAGAGGATTATAATCAACATGTCGCAATCGTTGCACTATATTTAGCGGATGGTAATAAGCAGCAAGCGAAACAATTTATCTTAGCAATGGTCGAACAACGTTATCAACCTGCAACACCAACTTTCTTGAATGCTGGTCGCGCACGTCGTGGTGAATTAGTATCATGTTTCTTACTAGAGGTAGATGATAGTTTGAACTCTATCAATTTCATTGATTCTACTGCCAAGCAATTAAGTAAAATTGGTGGTGGTGTAGCAATAAATCTTTCTAAATTACGTGCTCGTGGTGAAGCTATCAAAGGTATTAAAGGTGTAGCCAAAGGTGTGCTACCAGTTGCCAAAGCATTAGAAGGCGGATTTAGCTATGCTGATCAACTAGGCCAACGTCCAGGTGCAGGTGCAGTATATTTGAATATCTTCCATTATGATGTAGAAGAGTTCTTAGACACTAAAAAGGTAAATGCTGATGAAGACTTACGTTTATCAACAATTTCTACTGGTCTTATAGTGCCATCTAAATTCTTTGATTTAGCAAAAGAAGGCAAAGATTTCTATATGTTTGCACCACATACGGTTAAACAAGAATATGGTGTAACATTAGATGATATTGATTTAGAAAAGTACTATGACGACATGGTTGCAAACCCAAATATCGTTAAGAAGAAAAAAGACGCAAGAGAAATGTTGAATATGATTGCGCAAACACAATTACAATCAGGTTACCCATACTTAATGTTTAAAGATAATGCTAACAAAGTTCATGCCAATTCAAATATTGGTCAAATTAAAATGAGTAATTTATGTACAGAAATCTTCCAATTACAAGAGACATCAGTGATTAATGATTATGGTATTGAAGACGAAATTAAACGCGACATATCATGTAATTTAGGTTCATTAAACATTGTAAATGTGATGGAAACAGGTAAAATTAAAGATTCTGTTCACACAGGTATGGATGCATTAACAGTAGTTAGTGATGAAGCAAATATTCAAAATGCACCAGGCGTGAGAAAAGCTAACAGTGAGTTACACTCTGTCGGTCTTGGCGTAATGAACTTACACGGCTATTTAGCTAAAAATAAAATAGGATATGAATCAGAGGAAGCTAAAGACTTTGCAAATACTTTCTTCATGATGATGAACTATTATTCAATAGAACGTTCAATGGAAATTGCGAAAGAACGTGGGGAAGTATACCAAGACTTTGAACAATCAGATTATGCTAGTGGTAAATACTTTGAGTTTTATACTTCTCAAGAATTTGAACCTAAATTTGAGAAAGTGAAACGACTATTTGATCATATTGATATTCCAACTGCTAAAGATTGGAAAGCATTACAAGAACAAGTTCAACAACATGGTTTATATCATGCATATAGACTTGCAATTGCACCTACACAAAGTATTTCATATGTACAAAATGCAACAAGTTCAGTTATGCCAATTGTTGATCAAATTGAACGTCGTACTTATGGTAATGCTGAAACATTTTATCCAATGCCATTCTTGTCTCCTGAAACAATGTGGTATTATAAATCAGCATTCAATACTGACCAAATGAAATTAATAGATTTAATCGCTACGATTCAAACACACGTGGACCAAGGTATTTCAACAATTTTATATGTGAATTCTGAAATTTCAACACGTGAATTATCAAGATTATATGTTTATGCTCACCATAAAGGGCTTAAATCGCTATATTATACTCGTAATAAATTATTGAGTGTAGAAGAATGTACAAGCTGTGCTATCTAATTTAAGAAACTTAAGATAACAAATTTTAAAAAGGAGGAAGGTTGTAGAGTCAAAACTTAAAAATGACTCTCAACTTATCCTCCAAACGAATGAGATTTGCTTTTTAGTAATTAAGGAGGATTTATAAATGAAGGCCGTCAATTGGAATACCCAAGAAGATATGACGAATATGTTTTGGCGTCAAAATATTTCTCAAATGTGGGTAGAAACAGAATTTAAAGTATCAAAAGATATTGCAAGTTGGAAGACACTAACTGAAGACGAGAAGAATACATTCAAACGTGCGTTAGCAGGATTAACAGGATTGGATACACATCAAGCAGATGATGGTATGCCGTTGATTATGTTACACACAACAGACTTACGTAAAAAAGCAGTGTATTCATTTATGGCAATGATGGAACAAATTCATGCGAAAAGTTATTCACATATATTTACAACTTTACTTCCATCTAGTGAAACAAACTATTTACTAGATACTTGGGTAATAGAAGAGCCTCATTTAAAATATAAATCTGATAAAATTATTGAAAACTATCACAAATTGTGGGGCAAAGAAGCCTCTATATATGATCAATATATTGCAAGGGTATCAAGTGTATTTTTAGAAACCTTCTTATTCTACTCTGGTTTCTATTATCCTTTATATTTAGCTGGACAAGGTAAAATGACTACTTCTGGTGAAATCATTAGAAAGATTTTACTAGACGAATCGATCCATGGTGTGTTTACAGGATTAGATGCTCAAAGTTTACGTAACGAACTATCTGAAAATGAAAAACAAAAAGCAGATAAAGAGATGTATAAATTATTAGAAGATTTATACGCTAATGAAGTATCTTATACACATATGTTATACGATGATATCGGCTTAAGTGAAGATGTATTGAACTATGTACAATACAATGGAAACAAAGCATTATCTAACTTAGGCTTTGAACCATACTTTGAAGAAAAAGAATTTAATCCTATCATTGAAAATGCATTAGATACTACAACTAAAAACCATGATTTCTTCTCAGTTAAAGGTGACGGATACACATTGGCATTAAATGTAGAAGCCTTACAAGACGAAGATTTCATTTTTGATAATTAATTATTAAAGACTAACATTAATAAGCCACTAGATTCAGTGTTGTTGATAACAACTACGATTTTAGTGGCTTATTTTTGTATTAAAAAGAGTACATCGTATTTGGACAAAAATAAATATTTACTTATGTATAAAAATACTATTGAAATCCACGTCTGTAATCTTTAATATTAATATTGACGACAATGATAATCATTATCGTTGGTAACGATTATCATTTCAATACGTATAGCAAGATGAGGAGAATTATTAGTGAAGTTTTTATTTAAGGGTTATGTTTTACTTATTTTATTAGTTTGTTTAACTATAGTCTCCTTATTTGTTGGAGTGAGTCAGCTCTCTCTTTCAGATATTTTCCACTTAAGTGAAGAGCAACAAAATATTTTGTTCTCAAGTCGTATTCCACGGACGGTTAGTATCCTACTTTCAGGTAGTTCACTCGCGTTAGCAGGATTAATTATGCAACAGATGATGCAAAATAAATTTGTAAGTCCGACTACGGCAGGAACAATGGAGTGGGCCAAGTTAGGTATTTTGATTTCGCTTATCTTTTTTCCGAAAGGTCACATCCTAATCAAGTTGCTATTTTCAGTAGGATTGAGTTTAGCAGGGACATATTTATTTGTGAAGTTAATTAATTTGATTCGTGTTAAAGAAGTTATCTTCGTACCATTATTAGGAATTATGATCGGTGGTATTGTATCTAGCTTTACTACTTTTATTGCGTTAAGAACCAATGCATTGCAAAGTATTGGCAACTGGATGAATGGTAACTTTGCAATTATCACAAGCGGACGTTATGAAGTGCTTTATCTTGTAGTTCCATTACTCATTATCGCTTTTATTTTTGCGAATCATTTTACGATTGCTGGTATGGGGAAAGACTTTAGTCATAATTTGGGAGTAAGTTATGAAAAAATTATAAACATTGCATTATTTATTACAGCAGCATTGACGGCTTTAGTTGTTGTTACTGTAGGTACTTTGCCATTTTTAGGTCTCATTGTACCTAATATTATTTCAATGTATAGAGGCGACCATTTGAAAAATGCACTTCCACATACGTTGATGTTAGGGTCAATATTTGTATTATTCGCTGATATCATCGGTAGATTAATCGTTTATCCTTATGAGATTAATATAGGATTAACGATAGGTGTATTTGGGACAGTGATATTCCTAATCTTACTAATGAAAGGTAGAAAGCATTATGCAAATTAGTTCTAACAAGAAAATCATCATATTAATTATTGCGACAATTTGCATGGCAGCATTTTACTTATTAGTAGGTTTAGACTTTGAAATTTTTCAATATCAATTTCAGAGTCGATTAAGAAAATTAATACTCATACTCATTGTTGGTGGTGCTATAGGGGCATCAGTTGTTATATTTCAAGCGATTACGACGAATCGATTATTAACACCATCAATCATGGGTCTCGACTCTGTTTATCTATTTGTAAAAGTGTTGCCAGTTTTTTTAGTTGGTACACAAGCTGCAGTGATTACAAATGTGTATTTAAACTTTTTTGTGACGTTAATTGCGATGGTCTTATTTTCATTATTGCTTTTTGAAGGCATGTTTAAATTAGGACATTTCTCAGTATATTTCATTTTACTTGTAGGAGTCATCTTAGGAACATTCTTCCGAAGCATTACTAGCTTTATTCAGTTAATCATGGATCCTGAGTCATTCTTAGCGGTTCAAAGTGCCATGTTTGCGAGTTTTGAAGCATCAAACTCACGGTTGGTATTAGTATCTACATGTTTATTGCTTGTCTTAATTATTATTACCGTGATAATGCGTCCATATTTAGATGTACTACTACTTGGAAGAGCACAAGCAATCAATTTAGGTGTTTCTTACGAGTCAATGACGCGCTTGCTACTCATATTAGTGGCACTATTAGTTTCTATTTCCACTGCTTTAGTTGGTCCTGTTACATTTTTAGGATTGTTAACTGTAAATTTAGCCCATGAATTAATGAAGACATATGAACATAAATATATATTGCCAGCGACGATATTAATTAGTTGGATTAGTTTATTTATGGCACAATGGGTCGTTGAGAACTTATTTGAAGCTACAACAGAGTTTAGCTTAATCATTGATTTAATCGGTGGAAGTTACTTCATTTACTTACTTGTCAAAAGGAGAAGTGCAAATTGATTGAAATTAAAAATTTAGACAAAGCTATACAGAATAAGCCAATTTTAAAAAATATTAACGTCGACATTCAAAAAGGTAGATTAACATCGCTTATAGGACCTAATGGCGCGGGTAAAAGTACTTTACTGTCTGCTGTTAGTCGTCTGTTTGAGTATGAAAAGGGAACAATTAAGATTGAAGGTAAAGCTGTCGTAGATTATAAAAATGATGATTTAGCTAAAAAATTAAGTATTTTAAAGCAAACGAATCATACAGAAATGAATATAACAGTTGAGCAATTAGTTAATTTTGGTCGATTTCCATATTCAAAAGGTCGTATGAAGAAAGAAGATTATGAACAAGTTGAATATGCCTTAGACTTATTGCAACTCCAGAGCATTCGTCATCGAAATATAAAAACGTTATCTGGTGGTCAAAGACAACGTGCTTATATTGCAATGACAATTGCTCAAGATACAGATTATATATTATTAGATGAACCGTTAAACAACCTAGATATGAAACATTCTGTACAGATCATGCAGACGTTACGCCGCCTCTGCAAAGACTTAAATAAAACGATTGTCATTGTTCTACACGATATAAATTTTGCTTCATGCTATTCAGACGACATCATTGCACTGAAAAATGGTGAAATTGTCAAAGCAGATACAAAAGATAACGTTATACAAGCTGAGATTTTAAAACAATTATACGAGATGGATGTTCATATCGAAGAAATTAGAGGACAACGAATTTGTTTGTATTACGATGAAGACACTTTTGACTCACTTTTATAATTAAATAATTTAACCTCATATTTCAAAGGGGTGATGCTATTCGAAGACGTAGACAAGAGAGAAGTCCAATTGATGCGCAGCATAAAGGTTAAATATTTTTAGAGGAGTCGTACATATGAAAAAAACAGTCTTATTTTTAGTATTATCTTTAGTATTAGTATTATCAGCTTGTAGTAATGGATCAAGTAGTAACGATTCAGGTTCTAAGAGTGACAGCAAAGATTCAAAAGAAACTGTGAAAATTAAAAATAATTTCGAAGCTTCAGGTAAAGAACGAGATGGTAGTGACGCTAAGAAAGTAAGCAATACTGTTGAAGTTCCTAAAAATCCTAAAAATGCAGTAGTCTTAGATTATGGTGCTTTAGATGTACTTAAAGAATTAGGTGTGGCTGATAAAGTTAAAGGTTTACCAAAAGGTGAAAACAACGAATCATTACCTGATTTCTTAAAAGAATTCAAAGATGATAAATATGTTAACACTGGAAATCTTAAAGAAGTTAATTTCGACAAAGTAGCTGCTGCTAAACCAGAAGTTATATTTATCTCAGGTAGAACGGCAAATCAGAAGAATTTAGATGAATTCAAAAAAGCTGCACCAGACGCTAAAATCGTTTACGTAGGTGCGGATGAGAAAAACTTAGTTAAAGACATGAAGAAAAACACTGAAAACTTAGGTAAAATTTACGACAAAGAAGATAAAGCCAAAGACATTAATGAAGACTTAGATGAAAAAATATCTGAAATGAAAGATGAAACTAAGAAGTTCAATAAAACTGTAATGTATTTATTAGTAAATGAAGGTGAATTATCAACATTTGGTCCTAAAGGTCGTTTTGGTGGCTTAGTATTTGATACATTAGGCTTTAAACCAGCAGATGAAAATGTTAGCAATAGTCCACATGGCCAAAACGTAAATAATGAATATATTAGCAAGCATAATCCAGATGTTATTTTAGCAATGGACCGTGGTGAAGTTGTAGGCGGAGAATCAACTGCTAAAAAAGTGTTAAGTAATAATGTTATTAAAGACGTTAAAGCAGTTAAAAATGATAAAGTATATCAATTAGATCCTAAATTATGGTACTTTGCTTCTGGTTCAACTACAACAACTATGAAACAAATTGATGAATTAGAAGAAGTAGTCGATAAATAAATTGATAGTATAAGTTTTCAATATCGCCCTGAATAAGGCGATATTTTTTTGGAGGAAATTAGTGTTGAAAATTATTTTATAATAAAGTAATATAATTTTAAATGATATTGATAATCGTTATCACTTAATAATACAACAAGAGGATGTTGCAACGATGAAGAAAATAATTTTGTTTTTAATATTAAGTCTTGCTTTAGTCTTAACAGCGTGTGGTAAAAGCTCTGACAGTAACAATGATACTTCGAAGAAGATTGACAATAAAGACATCGTTCAAATTGAAAATAATTATAAGACAAGAGGCGAGAAAAAAAGATAAAAGTGATGCCAAAAAAATTAAAGAAACTGTTGATGTGCCCAAGAATCCAAAACGTGCAATTGTCTTTGATTATGGTGCCGTCGATGTATTAAAAGCGTTTGGCGTTCAAGACCGCATTATTGGATTACCTAAAGGTGAAAAAATGCTGCGTTACCTGAATTTCTTTCAGAATTCAAAGATGATAAATACATCAATACTGGTAATTTAATCCAAATTAATTTTGATAAAATAGCTAAAGCTAAACCAGAGGTCATTTATATTTCTGGAAGAACAGCAACAGTGAAGAATATAGATGAACTTAAAAAAGCTGCACCAGACGCTAAAATCGTTTATGTTGGTGCCAGTGAGAAAAACTATATAAATGATATGAAATCTGTAACAACTAAATTAGGAAAAATTTATGGTAAAGAAGATAAAGCTAAATCATTAATTGAAGAGTTGGATAAAAAAATAGCGGATACAAAAGCGAAAGTTGAAAAATTAGATAAGAAAACAATGTATCTTTTAGTTAACGAAGGCGAATTATCTACATTTGGACCAGGAGGTAGATTTGGAGATTTAATCTACGATACATTAGGATTTAAACCTACAGATGAGCATGTCAAAGCAAGTCCACATGGCCAAAATATTAATAATGAGTATATTACAAGTAAAAATCCTGATATTATCTTAGCAATGGATAGAGGACAAGTTGTAAGTGGCAAATCAAGTGCAAAACAAACGTTATCTAATGATGTAATTAAAGATGTAAATGCAGTTAAAAATGGTAATGTATACGAATTAGATCCTAAACTATGGTACTTTAGCGCTGGTTCAACTTCAACAACAATCAAACAAATTGATGAATTAAATCAAATCTTGAAAAAATTAAAATAATAAAAACGTAAAGTATAAAGGCTTAGTAACAATCTTTCAATCGTTACTAAGCCTTTATTATAATTCAAAATATAAATGATAGTGGAATTTACAACGACTATTAAAATGTGCTTGGCATTTAGGACATAGCTCTGTCATCATATAATCTTGAATAGACATTTCATGTTTACATACACCACACATAATTGCCTTTTCATCAAATTCTTGTTCTGACCATCTTTTGATAGGGTGTGTTTCGTGTTCTTCGTGACATTGATAACACGGATAATATTTATTGCAGCATTTGAATTTTATTGCTATAACATCTAAAAAAGTATGGTAATGTGTGCATCGTGTTTCATTGTCTACAAGTGAGCCATAAACCTTTGGCATCATTCATCGTCTCCCATCAACATATATAGTTGCTATTCTTTAGGATGCTCTCCAATAATACGAACTTCACGATGAAGTTCGACATCGAATTTTTCTTTCACTACTTTTTGTACGTGATGAATTAAATCTTCATAATCAGTAGCTGTTCCATTATCTACATTAACCATGAATCCTGCATGTTTTTTAGAAACTTCTACGCCACCAACGCGATAACCCTGTAAATCAGAATCTTGTATTAATTTTCCTGCAAAATGACCGGGTGGTCTTTGGAACACACTACCACATGATGGATATTCTAGTGGTTGTTTAGACTCACGACGTTCAGTTAAGTCATCCATCTTCGCTTGAATTTCGTCTAATTTTCCTGGTTCAAGTGTGAATGCAGCTTCAAGTACAACTAAATGTTGCTTTTGTACAATACTATTTCTGTAATCTAATTCTAATTCTTTATTAGTAAATTGAATTAAATCACCTTCTTCATTAACACAAAGCGCGTAGTCGATACAATCTTTGATTTCACCACCATATGCGCCAGCATTCATGTAAACAGCTCCTCCGACAGAACCTGGAATGCCACAAGCAAATTCTAAACCTGTTAACACATGGTCTCTAGCAGCACGTGAAACATCTATAATTGCAGAACCGCTTCCAGCAATAATAGCATCATCAGAAACATTAATATGATTTAATGATAATAAGCTAATAACAATACCACGAATGCCGCCTTCACGAATAATAATGTTTGACCCATTTCCGAGGTATGTGACCGGGATATCTTTTTCTTTAGCGTATCTTACAATAGCTTGTACATCCTCATTTTTAGTGGGAGATAAATAAAAGTCTGCATTTCCACCTGTCTCGGTGTATGTATATCGTTTTAAAGGTTCATTTACTTTAATAATATCTTCAGGTATTAAGGATTTTAAATCTTGTAAGATGTCTTCTTGCTTTAACATAAGTACATCCTTTCTTCTCTTCTATAATCTAATTTTTATTATAGCAATTTTATAGATGATTTGCGAAAACGACAACAGAATTCAAAGTTTTACAACTTTTGAAATATATCTTCAAAGTATTTCTGTTTTTGATTTTCGTATGGTCTTATATAATTAGTATGTTGGATAATAGAAACCTTTTTTTCTGAAAAGTGACGTGCTATATCTGATTGTGTTGCAAGTGCTTTGTCTACTTCAATATACTGTTTGAATAAGGTTGTGTCCATTTGAATGATGTGTAGGCGAATGGTTTGTCTCAAATCAATCATATTATTGAACTTAGCCATCATAACTTTCTTTTTATAAGGGTGATGGAGACGATAAAAGCCTAAATAATTTAATCGTTTCTCATCTAGAGCTGTGATATCATGTAAATTATTTACACCAACTAAAACATCTAAAATGGGTTCAGTTGCATAATTAAAATGACTTGTGCCTCCAATATGTTGCGCGAACTTTACAGGAGAATCTAGCAAGTTGAATAATGATGTTTTAGTTGTTTGATATAATGTGTCATATTCAGATTGAGTGTCGCCATGAATAAAAGGCTGAACGGTTGAGTACATTCGTATCTCCTTTAAATTATAAGTTTTGACAAATTCTGAAATACTATAACACAAATCATTTTCAATATAAATAGCTTTAGGTATAATACGTGTTGATAGGAGTGCATTTATGAAGAAATTAGCAATACTTTCTATAATGTTGATATGTGGCATATTGCTCTCATCATGTGGCAATCAAAGTAGCGCGGACTTAAAGGATTTTCAAACACAACTTAATAAGGTTGAAGATGAGAAGAAAGATCTTAAAACTTTAATGGACAAGATTCACTTGAAACAATTGGATCAATTGAGCAAGACGGACACCACTGATAAGAATAAAAGAGAGTTTGAAGCACTAAAGAAAGATATTAACAAACACTTAATTCCTCAATTTAAAAAATATGAAAAGTCAGCTAAACAATTACCAGCTGAACATCAAGATGTTAAAGACTTAAAGAGCAAGTACTTAGAAAATGTAAAACAGGAAAAACAATCTATATATGATATTAAAACCTTTGTAGATTTATGTAATAAGTCAATTAAGGCGAATGAAGATATCTTGGATTATACAAAGTTATTTGAAAGTAATCGCTCACAAGTAGAAACGCAAATTAAAAAGGCAAATAATCAAGAAGATGCCAATCAGTTAACATCTAAAATTGAAAGTAACAATCAAAATCTTAAAGAAGCTGCACAAAAATACTTAGAAAGTGATGATAGTAATTCTAAGAAAGCAATTGACGAACATATTAAACCGTTAATTGAGAAGCAAATTACAGAATTAAACCAAACCAATATTACTGACCCAAAAGTCAACAGTGCTCGCAAAAATGCGATTGAAATGTATTATAATTTATTGAATTACTATGATACGCGAGAAACTACAATTGAAATAGAGAAAAAACTTTCTAAAATTGATGTAGAAAAGTTACCGAAAACGGGTAAAGAATTAAGTAAGGATAATAATGATTTTTACGAAGATTTGAAAAAGTTAAAAAAGCAATAGATAGACATAGTTGATAAAATTAAAATTTTTGGTTAACAATGGACTTTGAAATGTGTATAATTGAACCCATTGAGTAGTTTATAATGATTATAAAGAGCAACATGGGCATAAATAATTTTAGAGGTGAATAGAATGGCTATAAAGCTGAGTTCGATTGACCAGTTTGAGCAAGTACTTAAAGATAATAAATATGTATTTGTATTAAAACATAGTGATACTTGTCCAATCTCAGCAGATGCATACGATCAATTTAATAAATTTTTATATGAAAGAGATATGGATGGCTATTACTTAGTCGTTCAAGAAGAAAGAAAACTTTCTGACTATATCGCTGAAAAGACAAATGTGAAACATGAATCGCCACAAGCATTCTATTTTATTGATGGAGAAGCAACTTGGAATGCTAGTCACAGTGATATTAATGTATCTTCATTAGCTCAAGCTGAAGAATAACAACTATCAACAATTAAAAATAGTAAACGCGATTAGGTTAAAAAAATAGTTTAGACTGCATTATAAAGCGCAGTAGCTGACAAATCTGAGAGACTGGCCACACAATGGCTTCTCAGCTCTAGTCATCCATGCAGGAGTGGGCAATGAATTCTAGATGAATTCCGTGTCACTCCTGTTTTTATTTATCTATTTGCAACAGCTATTATTATGAAAAGTAGAGACAACCCATGTATAATGTGAAAGTGAAGTCGAATGTATAACATCTAAATCAATATATAAATAAAGAAAATGGCATGAGGTGATTAACAGATGAAAATATTAGTAGCAATGGATGAATTTAACGGTATAATCTCAAGTTATCAAGCGAATCGTTTCGTTGAAGAAGCGGTAGCCAGTCAAATTGAAGATGCTGATATTGTACAAGTGCCATTATTTAATGGGCGTCATGAATTAATGGATTCGGTGTTCTTATGGCAATCAGGTACGAAATATAGAGTGAATGTGCATGATGCGGATATGAAGGAAGTCGAAACAGTTTATGGTCAAACTGAACAAGGATTAACTATAATTGAGGGGAATTTATTTATAAAAGGACAAAAACCGGTTGAACAACGTTCAAGTTACGGTTTAGGAGAAGTAATTATAGATGCACTGAATAATGGAGCCGATAACATTGTTATTTCACTTGGTGGCATCGATAGTTTCGATGGTGGTATTGGGATGATGCAAGCTTTAGGTGCTCAATTCTATAATGATGAAGGAGAACTTCTAGATGCACGTGAAGGTGCTCAAGTGATTAAATTTATTCGTCGAATTGATTTTTCTGCAATACCTCAAAATTTCAAGGATGCACATATTCAATTGATGTCTGATTTTTCTAGTAAATTATATGGTAAGCATAGTGAAATTATGAAGACGTATGAAACACATCAATTGACACGAGAAAAAGCTGCAGAAATAGATAATTTAATTTGGTACTTCAGTGAGCTTGTTAAAAATGAAATGAAAATTGCTATGGGTCCTATCGAAAGAGGTGGCGCTGGTGGTGGTATTGCAGCATTATTAAATGGATTGTATGATGCTGAAATATTAACAAGTCATGAATTGGTTAACCAAATAACACATTTAGATGATTTAGTTTCTCAGGCGGATTTAATCATCTTTGGTGAAGGTGTTAAAGAAGAGGATCACTTACTTGAAACAACGACTTTAACAATTGCAGAATTAGCGCAAAAACATGATAAACCTGCGATTGCTATTTGTGCGACTGATGACAAATTTGATGTCTTTGATCAGTACCATGTTACAGCAATGTTTAATACTTTCGTTGAGATGCCAGAAAGATACACAGACTTTAAAATGGGTATACAAATCCGACACTTTACTGTTCAAGCACTTAGATTATTAAAAACGACATTAAATAATGAATAAATGAATAACTAACAAAAGGCAAACTGCAATTACCTATATAAGCATGGTAATTGTGGTTTGCCTTATTTATTATATTTATTTATGGTGATGTGTGACTTCTTGAGCAATACCAATGATGACTTGCACTGCCTTCTCCATTACATCGATAGATGCATATTCAAAAGGTCCATGGAAATTACCGCAACCTGTAAATATATTAGGAGTTGGTAAGCCTTTAAATGATAATTGTGAACCATCAGTTCCACCACGAATAGGTGCAGTGTTTGGTTCTATATTTAAATCATTGAACACTTTTTTAGGAATATCAATAATATATGGATGTGGTTCAATCTTTTCAGCCATATTATAATATTGATCTTCTATATCTACTTTTACTGGGAAATCTTCATAATGGACATTAATATCGTCACGAATTTCTAATAATTTTTTCTTACGTAATTCGAATGATTCTCTATCATGATCACGAATGATATATTGTAATGTTGCTTTTTCAACATTACCTTCGAATTTCATCAAATGATAAAATCCCTCATAGTCTTCCGTACGTTCAGGAACTTCGCCAGCGGGTAGTAGACTATGAAATTGATGGCCTAATGAGATAGCATTGACCATGATGTTTTTAGCAGATCCTGGATGGACATTCACACCATGTGTAGTTATCTTAGCCTCAGCGGCATTAAAACTTTCAAATTGTAATTCTCCAAATTCACTGCCGTCCATTGTATAAGCGAAATCTGCATTGAAACGTTCCACATCGAATTTATGAGGACCTCGTCCAATTTCTTCGTCTGGCGTGAATGCGATACGGATTCGACCATGCTTGATTTCTGGGTGTTCTATTAAATATTTTACTGCTTCCATGATTTCGACAACTCCAGCTTTATCATCTGCACCTAACAGTGATGTGCCGTCAGTAATCATTAGCGTATGACCTATAAGTTTTTTTAATTCTGGAAAAGTTTCTTGGCTCAATACTCGACCAGTATCACCTAATTTAATTGTTTTACCATCATATTGTTCTACAATTTGAGGATTCACATTGCTGGCATTAAAATCTGGTGATGTATCAACATGTGCCAGGAACCCAACGATAGGGACGTCGAAAGATACATTGCTTTCTAACGTCGCAAATAAATATCCATTGTCGTCGAGATTCGTTTCTAAGCCAAAACCTTCAAGTTCTTGTTGTAATAAACGCAATAAATCCCATTGCTTCTCAGTTGAAGGTGTAGTTGAAGATTCCGGATTAGATTGTGTATCGATTTTTACGTAACGTGATAATCTATCTATAAGCTGTGCTTTCATAGCAAGACATCCCCTTAGACTCTATTATTCATATTATAAGATTTTCTATATGTTTTACCTTTAATTTTATCATAATACTGCTTTATACGTGTGTAAATATAGTAGAGGATTTCTGCTACTAAAATGCCGAATGCGATTGAACCAGAAATAAGTGTAACTTCTAAGAAAGTATTCACTGCTTGTGTATAATCATTTGAGACTAGATAACGTGTTGCTTCATATGCAGTTCCACCTGGAACAAGTGGAATAATTCCGGGCACTATAAAAATGATCACAGGGCGCTTATAACGACGACTCATAACATGGCTAAGTAACCCGAGTATTAAACTTCCTAGAAATGAGGCACCTACTTTTCCTAAATCCATATCTACAGTGAATTGATAAATTGTCCATGCTACAGCACCTACAAAACCACATGCTGCGAGTAGTCGCTTCGGTGCATTGAAGATAATTGAGAAGAGTACTGTAGAAATGAAACTAATTGTAAAATGGAATAAATAAAATAACATTTATAAACAGCCTTTCTTAAATAATTAGTAAAACGATGGCTACACCAGCACCGATGGCGAATGAAGTTAATGCAGCTTCCACGCCTCTAGACATCCCAGCTAATAATTCACCAGCCATTAAATCTCGAATTGCATTACAAATTAATATACCAGGTACAAGCGGCATTACACTTGAAATGGTAATGATATTTTGATTCGTGGCAATACCAAGTTTGGTAAATGTGGCTGCAATCGTGATGACGACAGCGGAAGCAACGAATTCTGAAAAGAATTTAATTTGAATAAAACGCTGTACTAAACTAAAAGTGAGAAAAGCAGCTCCACCAGCTATAACAGCAATCCAGCAATCAGATGCTACACCGCCAAACATGAATAAAAAGAATCCGCAGGCAATTGCAGCAGCAAAAAAGTTTAGTAAAAATGAATATTGCAATGATGCTCGGCGCAAATGAATAAATTCAGATTTTGCTTCATCAATGGTTAATTCATTTCTGGAAATTTTTCTAGATAAACTATTAGTGAGTGCGATTTTTTCTAAATCTGTAGTACGTTCACGGATTCTAATAAGTCGTGTATTTGTTCGATCATTGAGTGAAAAGATAATGGCTGTTGATGTTACAAAGCTATATGTATCATGTAAACCATAACTATGAGCTATACGATTCATCGTATCTTCAACACGATAAGTTTCCGCACCAGCTTCTAGCAGAATTCTACCAGCTATTAAAACTACATCAATCACTTTATTTTCATCGATAATAGTGATTGAATCTGACATAAACGGCACCTCCGTAACATTAGATAATTAAATTTATTTCAATAGACAATTTGAAGTGTACAACTTGCACACGCAACTTGCAATAGTACGCTAGGTATTCATACCACATCTAGGCCGTTGCTAACATGAAATTAAGTATAATTACATAAAAAAAGTCAACATATTTAGATAACCAGATATATTAATAATTTGGTTAATCAATATGTTGACTTCTTTTACGTTTCTATAACTTAATGATTGGATTAAACATCACTTGATTACGACCTTCATTCTTAGCAACGTGAACCATATCATCGGCATCTTTGAAGACTTTTCGTTGTGATTTATGGTCATCTTGCGATAGGTAACCTACACCAATAGAGACAGATAATTTTATGACTTCCTTATTTGGTAAGTGGAATGAAGACTTTTCAACACCTGTTCGAATATTTTCAGCTAATTTAACGCTTTGATCCAATGAGTAATTACGAATCACGACTGAAAATTCTTCGCCCCCATTACGAAAAATTTGAAACTGCTTTGGTACATAATTCTTCAATAACTGTGACATTTGTTTGAGCACAGCATCTCCAGATTTATGTGAATACGTATCATTTACATCTTTAAAACCATCTATATCAATTAATAATAAGGCAAGACTTTCATTTTTATCCTCAGCAATCTGAGATACATGATTTAAATGTCTATCAAATTCTTTTACATTACCTAGTCCAGTAAGATAGTCATACTTATCTTCATTTTCATAGCGTGTGACTAATGAGAAGAAGTGCCACATATCGACAAATGTAATTGCAGAAGCGATGGTTAAAACGAATGAAATTGGGACTAAAAATGCGATTTCAGTAAAATCATATAGCGGACTAAAGATAGATAAAATAAGTAAAATAATAACACTAATCAAATTTAAAATAACTAAAGCTACAATGTCATTTTGTTTTAAAAAAGGTCCAACCATACTTACAATGATACCTATTACAATAAGTACTACACCATAAAGAAGTGAGTTTCCAAATGCGAACACTTCTACTAAAGCAACGATAACTGCCGATACAAGCGTATAGCCCATATTAGTAAAGCGTCCTAAAAATAACAATGGGACAAATGTTAAATGAACTAAATACTCTTGATGGAATGGAATTGGATAAGCTGCAAGTAGCAGTGCAACAATCGTCATTAATACAGTGACATAGCCTTTTGAAAAGACCATTATTTTATTTTCGGAATATTGTAATCGATGAAATAAATAAATGCCAGCTACCATAACTGCAACATTATAAATGATAGATTCAATCATATTGGAATCGACTCCTTTAATTTAACCATTAGTTATTGTAAGTGAAAACTTACCATTTGTCATTAAGTTGTATTAGATAACATAAATAAAATAGATAGAATATTTGAACTTTTATATTCAAATGAATACTGAAATGATATGATATAAATTGATTATCTTTACAAAAAATTTACAATTAATTAAAAAATAAGGATTAATTTGAAGAAATAGGGTAAAATAGTTGAAGTTTAATGAACTATTTAAAGAATAGTTAGTAATTTACAACTATAGTCCAATACAAAAATGATTTGAAAATTGTTTAAATAGAATGAATAGATAACTCGCAAATATGTAAAATTAAAAGAGATTTATTGAAGGTGAACTGATGTATACTTTACTACTTATTGCTGTAACATTGGTAATCAGTTTAATATTAACACCTATGATTATAAAGGTCTCTATTAAATTTGATTTAGTAGATAGGCCAAATTTTAGAAAAGTACATACAAAACCAGTTTCAGTATTGGGTGGTACTGTTATACTACTTTCTTTCTTAATAGGAATCTGGCTTGGACATCCGATTGAAAGAGAAGTTAAGCCCTTAGTTATGGGGGCTATAGTTATGTATTTAGTAGGACTAATTGATGATATTTATGATTTGAAGCCTATTTTAAAGTTAATTGGTCAAATTGTCGCAGCTTCAATTGTAGCATTTTATGGAATTACAATAGATTTTATTTCGTTTCCTATGGGCCCGACAATTCATTTTGGAATATTAAGTATACCGATTACCATTATTTGGATTGTGGCGATAACTAATGCTATCAATTTAATTGATGGTTTAGACGGACTGGCTTCTGGAGTATCTGCAATTGGTCTAATTACAATTGCTTTTATTGCGATTTTACAAGCTAATGTATTTATTATCATGATTTGTAGTGTACTAATAGGATCATTATTAGGATTTCTATGTTTCAACTTTCACCCGGCTAAGATCTTTTTAGGGGATAGCGGAGCGCTACTGATAGGATTTATCATTGGTTTTCTATCCTTACTTGGTTTTAAGAACATTACATTTATTTCATTGTTTTTCCCAATTGTGATTTTAGCTGTACCATTTATTGATACGTTATTTGCAATGATTCGAAGAATGCGAAATGGTCAGCATATTATGCAAGCAGACAAATCGCATTTGCATCATAAACTTTTAGCTTTAGGATATAGCCATAGACAAACAGTATTATTAATTTATTCAATAGCGATTTTATTTAGTTTATCAAGTATCATTTTATACTTATCTCAACCTTTAGGTGTACTCCTAATGTTCATTTTAATTGTTATCACAATTGAATTGATTGTTGAATTTACAGGTTTGATTGATGATAGTTACCGTCCGATACTTAATTTAATAACAAAAAAGAATGAACAACATCACGGTGATAATGGTGTTGATCAACATGATAAAAAATAAAGCCTTGTTTGTAATAACTACTTAAATGATTAGGTAGTGTTATACAAACAAGGTTTTTTATTAATTAGTGGGTATATCAAAAGGTAATTTCTTTACGTCCGCTTCATGCAATTCGAAATTACCAGCTGTGTTCTTATTTAAAAATGCAATAAAGTCATCATATTCAGTTTGTACGACATCAATTTGATAGCTAACCTTATCGGTATAAGTGGTATCTCTTAGAAAGTACGTTGTAGAGGCCAATTCATATTCTAACTTTCCAGTTAAATCATAATTGATAGTCACGGTAGTAGGAATAGCATCACGCAGTTCTACACGTCCTATATCATAAATGACGTCTCTAACAGCACCACTATATGCCCGTATAAGTCCGCCACCGCCAAGTTTAATACCCCCAAAGTATCGAGTAACAACGACACAAACATTATGTACGTCTAATTTTTTTAATATTTCAAGCATAGGGACACCCGCTGTGCCACTTGGTTCACCATCATCATTGGCTTTCTGAATATTCATTTGATCACCAACTGTATATGCTGAACAATTATGCGTAGCCTCTTTATGTTGTTGCTTAATTTCGTTTATGAATGCTTTAGCTTCATCCTCTGATGAAACAGGTTTGATATGTGCGATGAATCTAGATTTATTAATGACATTTTCAATCGAATGTTCCTGTTTAATCGTAATAATATCATTGCTCAAAGTTGTTCACCTCCAGTAAATAAAAAGGATATTTGACCTTTATTATACATGCTTCATTTTAAATGAATAAATATCTGATTATGAATTTCTTTTTCAATCAAAATAATTTATAATAGCTTTGAGTATAATTGAGGAGGACTACTATGAAAATCGCATTAATGGCAGATTCAACTGGGTATCTACCGCAAGACTTTATGGACCAATATGAGATACCTATTGCACCATTAAGTGTTGCATTTGATGATGGAGAAACGTTTACTGAGAATGATAATGTACCAATTGAACGTTTTTATAATAAAATGGCCTCATCTAAAACATTCCCAACAACAAGTCAACCGGCTATTGGGGAATGGATTGAGAACTATGAGAAGTTAAGAGATAAAGGTTACACTGATATTATTGTGATTGCTTTATCAAGTGGTATAAGTGGCAGCTATCAATCAGCTACACAAGCTGGAGAAATGGTAGAGGGTGTCAATGTTCATACGTTTGATAGTAAATTGGCAGCGATGATTGAAGGAAGTTATACAATCTATGCTAAAGAACTCATTGACAAAGGATTTACACCAGAAGTAATTATTGAAGAATTAAAAGAAATCCGAGAACAAGCTGGTGCTTACTTAATTGTTGATGATCTTAAGAATTTACAAAAAAGCGGACGTATAACTGGTGCTCAAGCATGGGTTGGAACATTATTAAAAATGAAACCTGTACTTCGTTTCGAAAAAGATGGCAAAATTCATCCTTTTGAAAAGGTACGTACTAAAAAACGTGCATTTAATACATTAGAAGAGAATATCTTTGAAATTATTAAAGACATTGATGAAGTGACCGTTTTTGTAATTAATGGTGATAAAATTGATGAAGGTAAAGACTTTTATAACCATTTAAAAGAAACTTATCCAAACATCAATATCCAGTATTCAGAATTTGGACCAGTTATTGCATCTCACCTTGGTTCAGGCGGATTAGGTTTAGGATATTTCCCAAGAAAAATCGAAATTAATTAATTGTTGATAATTAAAGTCTAAAAGTGTTAAAGAAAGTATTGTTTAGCATATAGTGTTTCAATACTTTTTTAACATCTTTTAGGCTTTTTTATTTTATAAGGAGTGATTCGTAATAAAATTTTACGGAAAGTTAGTAAGTCCAGATGTGACGTTAAGTGATGAGACAGTTACTCAAGTTACACCTGGTATTATCGCTACAGATGATGGTTATCAATGTCTTCAATGTGGCAATACAGATAAACGTTATATGTATGAATATGAAACACCTTTTTCAGAAGAACGTATAATTTATTGTAGGTATTGTATACAATTAGGGCGCATGGACAATATTACAGAATTTAAGATTACACAAAGTGAGAATACTATTTCTGAAGGACATTACGACTTACTCTTTCAATTATCAGAACAACAACAATATGCTTCAGAGGCAATTGTACAAGCAATTAAAACGCTTCACCCATTATTATTATATGCGGTTACTGGTGCGGGTAAGACTGAAATGATGTATGAAGGTATACGAGTAGCGCGCCAACTTGGGTTTAATGTAGCCATAGTATCCCCAAGAGTAGATGTTGTAGTAGAAATTAGTTTGCGCATTAAAGAAGCATTCATTTCAGAAGACATAGATGTATTACACCAAAGTAGCCAACAACAATATAATGGTCACTTCATCGTTGCAACCGTTCATCAATTGTTTAGATTTAAATCTCACTTTGATGTTATATTTATCGACGAAGTTGATGCTTTTCCTTTATCAATGGATCCTCGGCTTATGGAGGCAATTCGGTTATCATCAAAACAAAAACATAGCCACATATTTATGACGGCAACACCTCCGAAAGAGCTGTTGAATCGTTTGTCTTCTGAGCAAATCATTACATTACCTGCGCGTTTTCATAAACATCCACTACCAGTCCCCAATTTCACATATTTCAAATTAAACGTTAAGCATATACAACTTAAATTGAAAAGAATTTTAATGAATCAAATTACAGAAAAACGTTACACACTAGTATTCTTTAACAATATTGAATTGATGGTAGAGACGTACCAACATTATCGTTACCACTTTTCAGATTTAATCTATGTTTCAAGCAAAGATGCACTACGATTTAGCAAAGTTCAAGCACTTCGAAACGGTGAACATGCTATCGTTTTTACGACAACAATTTTAGAAAGAGGTTTCACAATGGCACAATTAGATGTCATTGTCATCAATGCACATACTTTTGAAAAGGCTGCACTTATTCAAATTGCGGGGCGGGTTGGTCGTAAACAAGGAGCACCTACAGGAAAAGTAATATTTATGCATGAAGGTGTGAGTATAGCTATGATACAAGCTAAAAGAGAAATAAAAAAAATGAATCGATTAGGTATAGAACGTGGGTGGGTAATTGGTTAAATGTATACAATGTGGATTACCAATATATGAACCGCTTGATGTTTTTAACTTTTATCGAGTACCTAAACGTATGTGTTCATCATGTCTAGAAATGTGGGATAGTGTGAAATTAATTAAGAATGACCAACGTTGTCCTAAGTGCTTAAATTATCGGGATATCAAAGAAAATGAGTGCTTGGATTGTCAATTTTTAGCTAAAAATTTTAAACTAATGGAACAGCTTTATTGTGACTACCAATATTCCGGTATTATGAAAGAAATGATACAGCAATACAAACTAATGAAAGATTATTATTTAGCTGAGGTTATAGCCTCACAACTCAACTTACCAAAAACATCTTATGATCTGATTGTACCAATTCCATCTCCAATTGAACGAGACACTCAAAGAACATTTAACCCAGTCGCAACAGTATTAGAAAAAATGGGGGTTCAATATTCGAACCTATTGGCAACTGAATTGCGTCCCAAACAGTCAAAACTTGGGAAAGTAGAGCGAGCAAAAGCTATGAACCCTTTTTATATTAAAGAAGATGTGGATTTAACTGATAAAGAAATATTACTCGTTGATGATATTTATACAACAGGATTAACAATTCATCATGCAGGGTGTAAATTATACGATAAAAATGTCAGAAAATTCAAAGTGTTTACGTTTTCAAGATAGGTTAAACGTGGTATTATAATAGTAAGAATTACCAACATAAGAGGTTAAAGGAGAGATAGCTATGATTAGATTTGAAATTCATGGAGATAACCTCACTATTACAGATGCCATCCGCAACTATATTGAGGACAAAATTGGTAAACTTGAACGTTATTTTAACGATGTGCCTAATGCAGTCGCACACGTAAAAGTAAAAACGTATCAAAATTCTACAACTAAAATCGAAGTAACAATTCCATTGAAGAATGTTACATTAAGAGCAGAAGAAAGACATGATGATTTATATGCAGGTATTGACTTAGTTACTAGCAAATTAGAACGTCAAGTACGTAAATATAAAACACGTGTTAATCGTAAGCATAAAACGCATGGAGAACCAGAAGCGTTTGTAGCTGAAGTGCAAGAAGCACCGCCAGAAACTATTGATGACGTTAATGCTGAACCAACAAATGATAGTGAAATTGAGATTATCCGTTCTAAACAATTTAGCTTAAAACCAATGGATTCTGAAGAAGCAGTATTACAAATGGAATTATTAGGACATGATTTCTATATCTTCACTGATCGTGAAACAGATGGTACAAGTATTGTTTATAAACGTAAAGACGGTAAATATGGATTAATTGAAACGACTGAATAATTGATTAATAGTAAGTTATTAATTTAAATCAATTTTGAAATATATTTATGGTGTTAAGTTCATAATGACAATTCGCAGATATAACTAAGCTGAGAAGGTAATAATAATCAAATATACTCAGTTATAGTTATTCTTATAAGGGTGGGACGATGAATTCAAAATGAATTCTGTTCCACTCTTTTTTGTAACTTATACTATAGTAATTCGTGGACGCTAATATCATGCTGTGCTAATGTAATGAAGTAATTGGATATTTAAATCATAAATTAGGCTTAGCGATTTAAATTAGGGGAAAAAGGAAGTAAGTTATTTAAGTTGCGCACAATTAAGCGTCGCACTTATATGAGTATTTAAGTATAAATTCTAAAGTATAAATGATATGATAAATTGTTGTAAGCCAAACAGTTTTTAAGCTAAAGGAGCGGACGTAATGGGATTTTTATCAAAAATTGTTGACGGCAATAAAAAAGAAACTAAACGTCTAAGTAAAATAGCCGATGAAGTACTTTCATTAGAGGAAGATATGGCTATCTTAACTGATGAAGAAATTAAAAATAAGACGAAGCAATTTCAACAAGAAGTACAAGAAATTGAAGATGTAAAAAAACAAAATGACTATCTAGATAAAATCTTACCTCAAGCATATGCTTTAGTAAGAGAAGGGTCAAAACGTGTCTTTAATATGACACCTTATAAAGTACAAGTAATGGGTGGTATCGCCATTCATAAAGGTGATATCGCTGAAATGAGAACTGGTGAAGGCAAAACTTTAACAGCGACTATGCCTACGTATTTAAATGCGCTTGCAGGACGTGGTGTGCACGTAATCACCGTTAACGAATACTTATCTAGTGTTCAAAGTGAAGAAATGGCAGAGTTATATGAATTCTTAGGCCTAACTGTAGGATTAAATTTAAATAGTAAATCAACGAATGAAAAACGTGAAGCCTATGCTCAAGATATTACTTATAGTACGAATAATGAATTAGGATTTGATTATTTAAGAGATAATATGGTGAACTATGCTGAAGAGCGTGTAATGAGACCATTACATTTTGCGATCATCGATGAGGTGGACTCTATTTTAATTGATGAAGCTAGAACGCCTTTAATTATCTCTGGTGAAGCAGAAAAATCAACGTCGTTATATACACAAGCGAATGTATTCGCCAAAATGTTAAAAGCTGAAGATGATTATAAATATGATGAAAAGACAAAAGCAGTTCATTTAACTGAACAAGGTGCAGACAAAGCTGAACGTATGTTTAAAATTGAAAATTTATATGATGTACAGAATGTGGAAGTTATTAGTCACATTAATACAGCATTAAAAGCACACGTAACATTACAACGTGACGTGGACTACATGGTTGTTGATGGAGAAGTACTCATTGTTGACCAATTTACTGGACGTACAATGCCTGGTCGTCGTTTCTCTGAAGGGCTTCACCAAGCGATAGAAGCTAAAGAGGGCGTTAAAATTCAAAATGAATCGAAAACAATGGCATCCATTACTTTCCAAAACTATTTCCGTATGTATAATAAATTAGCTGGTATGACTGGTACTGCAAAAACAGAGGAAGAAGAATTCCGTAATATTTATAATATGACGGTTACACAAATTCCTACGAATAAACCTGTTCAACGTGATGATAAATCTGATTTAATTTACATTAGTCAAAAAGGTAAATTTGATGCAGTCGTTGAAGACGTAGTCGAAAAACATAAACAAGGTCAACCCGTTCTTTTAGGTACTGTTGCGGTTGAAACAAGTGAATATATCTCTAATTTACTTAAAAAGCGTGGTATTAGACACGATGTATTAAACGCTAAAAACCATGAGCGTGAAGCGGAAATTGTTGCAAATGCAGGACAAAAAGGTGCTGTGACAATAGCGACAAACATGGCTGGTCGTGGTACTGATATTAAATTAGGTGAAGGTGTAGAAGAAATTGGCGGTTTAGCAGTTATTGGTACTGAACGACATGAATCTAGACGTATAGATGACCAATTACGTGGTCGTTCTGGTCGTCAAGGTGATAGAGGGGATAGTCGTTTCTATTTATCACTTCAAGATGAATTAATGGTTCGTTTCGGTTCTGAAAGACTTCAAAAAATGATGAATCGTTTAGGCATGGATGATTCAACTCCTATTGAATCAAAAATGGTATCACGCGCTGTTGAATCTGCTCAAAAACGTGTTGAAGGTAATAACTTTGATGCACGTAAACGTATACTTGAATACGATGAAGTATTACGTAAACAACGTGAAATTATCTACAATGAAAGAAACAATATTATTGATTCAGAGGATAGTTCACAATTAGTTAATGCAATGTTACGTTCTACATTACAACGTGGTGTGACCTATCATATAAGTGAAGAAGATGACAATCCTGACTACGCTCCGTTTATAAATTACGTTAATGATGTCTTTTTACAAGAAGGCGATCTTAAAGAAGAAGAAATTAACGGTAAAGATTCTGAAGACATCTTCGAAGTAGTTTGGTCTAAAATTGAAAAAGTATATGAAAGTCAAAAAGCCAAAATTGGTGACCAAATGGCTGAATTTGAGCGTATGATATTACTACGCTCTATAGATACTCACTGGACAGATCATATTGATACTATGGATCAATTACGTCAAGGTATCCATTTACGTTCATATGCACAACAAAATCCACTTCGTGATTATCAAAATGAAGGTCATGAGTTATTTGATATGATGATGCAAAATATTGAGGAAGATACATCTAAATTCATCCTTAAATCTGTAATTCAAGTTGATGAAGATATAGAAAGAGAGAAAACAACTGACTTTGGAACAGCTCAACATGTCTCTGCTGAAGATGGCAAAGAAAAAGCTAAAAAGCAACCTATTGTTAAAGGCGACAAAGTTGGTCGTAATGACCCATGTCCATGTGGTAGTGGCAAGAAATATAAAAATTGCCATGGAAAAGAAGAATAGGTTTTATGTTCAATAATAAGTGGGAGTTGTGAAATAGAATTCACGCTCCTACTTTTTACATATCCAATCAAATATGAATTAGGTAAGAATAGGAGAGATAAATATGGAATTATCTGAAATTAAGCGAAATATAGATGAATATCGTAACAACCTAGCACAAATTAGGGGGTCTCTTTGACTTAGAAAATAAAGAGACAAATATTCAAGAATATGAAGAAATGATGACTGAACCTGACTTTTGGGATGATCAGAATAAAGCACAAGAGGTTATTGATAAAAATAATGCATTAAAATCAGTTGTAAATGGTTATCATGAATTAGAAGAAGAAGTTGAGGATATGACGGCAACTTGGGAATTATTACAAGAAGAGTTAGATGATGATGTAAAGAGTGATTTAGAACAAAATGTTCTCGACTTCAAAGAGAAAGTTGATCAGTTTGAATTGCAATTATTATTAGATGGTCCTCATGATGCGAATAATGCAATTTTAGAATTACATCCGGGTGCTGGAGGTACTGAATCACAAGACTGGGCTAGTATGTTACTACGTATGTACCAACGTTATGGTGAACAACAAGGGTTCAAAGTTGAAACTGTTGATTATTTACCAGGTGATGAAGCGGGCGTCAAAAGTGTCACATTGTTAATTAAAGGGCATAATGCGTATGGTTATTTAAAAGCCGAAAAAGGTGTTCATAGACTAGTTAGAATTTCTCCATTTGATTCATCTGGGCGCCGTCACACGTCATTTGCTTCATGTGATGTCATTCCGGAATTTAATAATGATGAAATTGAAATAGAAATTAATCCTGACGATATTACAGTAGATACATTTAGAGCATCAGGTGCTGGAGGTCAGCATATAAATAAAACAGAATCTGCAATTCGAATTACGCACCATCCAACAGGCATCGTAGTTAATAACCAAAATGAACGTTCACAAATTAAAAACCGTGAAGCAGCGATGAAAATGTTAAAAGCCAAATTATACCAATTAAAATTAGAAGAGCAAGAACGTGAAATGGCTGAAATACGTGGTGAACAAAAAGAAATTGGTTGGGGAAGCCAAATTCGTTCATATGTTTTCCATCCTTATTCAATGGTAAAAGATCATCGAACAAATGAAGAGACTGGTAAAGTTGATGCAGTCATGGATGGGGAGATTGGACCATTCATTGAATCTTATCTAAGATATACAATGAATCAAAGTGACAATTAATGTAATAGAATTGAAAATAGGAGTGAGATAGAGTGCGTTTTGAATTCTTTATCTTACTCCTTATTTTTTTGAAAATCTAAATAATAGCTAAGTAGATGTAAATTGAAATGTTTTTTATTACTAGAGTATACAATTTCAAATGTTATTTAAGTCCTTTTTAACCTTTATATTACAAGCCGATAACATTGAACTTCTACAAAATATGTTGTGCTACAGTATAAAAGAATAATAATATAAAACAACAAAGGAATGACAACATGATTAATAAGACTCTTACAGTAACATTGACTTCTATTGCAGCTTTAGCAGGTTTAAGTGGTTTAGCTAATGCACAAGAACATACAAATTCAACACCTTCAACTTCACAACAATCAAATAATAATAATAGTCAAGTGGAGCAAGAAACAAATCTAGGATTAACAAATAAAGATATCGTTAAAGTTAAAGCTGGCGATACATTATACCAAATTGCGTTATCACATCACTTATCACTTGAACAATTATATAACTTTAATCCAGGTGTAACTGCATTAATTCATCCAGGTGACTTAATTGCAGTAAGTGAAAAAGGTGCAGCAAAATTAGAAAATAAAGAGATCAATTATGCACAAACTTATGCAGAAACAATAGCATTTAATCAATCAGATGTGGTAGCTCAATCGGTAAGTGCTAGCACAACAAATGTGACTGGTTACAATATTGTACCTACAAGTGCACCTACAACTACTACGCACGATTCATACCATTCACCAGTGAATACACCAGTATCGTATCAACATGTTACAACTGCCAATCAAGGTAATCGTTATAGTTTCGGAAATTGTACATACTATGCATTTGATCGTCGACAACAATTAGGACGCTCAATTGGTAGTTATTGGGGTAACGCCAATAACTGGGCATACTCAGCAAAAAATGCCGGATTAACAGTAGATAATCGCCCAGAAGTAGGTGCTATTTTCCAAACAACTGCTGGTTATTATGGTCATGTAGGTGTCGTGGAACATGTTAATCAAGATGGATCAGTATATGTTTCAGAAATGAACTGGAATGGTCATTATAACCATGTTACAAACAGAACAATTACAAACACTTCAAGCTATAATTTTATTCACTAACAAATTTATAGACATTATTTTTAATATATTCAGATGTCAGAGTTCAATGGCTATGCAATTTAGCATAGTTATTGAACTCTTTTTTATACGGTATGCCGTTTTATAGAAATTTATAGGAAGATTAAACGAATTAGCGAGACATAGTTAGAGCAAGGGCGTGTTTTATTGTATATAAATAGTTAGTAACCGCTTTGTGTACATTTTAGGAATATAATCTAATCTTTAATTAAAGTACTTATCACAATACATTTCTATGTAACTAGTATATATTGGGTAACAAAAGAAAAATGAAATAATTGTTATGTATTGGAGTAAGCTCGATGTAAACGAATATTTAATAATAGTTTTGCGCTTTTTACGCATAATTGTGTTTTCAAAATAGAATAATAAGGTGGAATTAATGTTGGGAAAAGTCATTTTAATTACAGGAGCAACGAGTGGTATTGGTTATAAAACAGCAGAATATTTAGCAGCACAGGGAAATATAGTTTATGGCGCTGGTCGTAGGATAGAAAGCCTTGAAAATATAAAACAGGTGAACCCATTAAAACTAGATTTAACAAATGAAGCTTCAATCAAAACGGCAATCGATACAATTATCGCAAACGAAGGAAGAATTGATGTACTCGTTAATAATGCTGGTTATGGTTCATATGGTGCAATCGAAGATGTCACAATTGAAGAAGCGAAACAGCAATTTGAAGTAAATATATTTGGTTTAGCACGTATTACACAGCTCGTTTTACCACATATGAGAGCACAACAATCAGGACATATCATTAATATTTCATCTATGGGTGGACGACTTACAACTTATTTTGGCGCTTGGTATCATGCTACGAAATATGCATTAGAAGCTTTTAGCGATGCTTTACGAATGGAAGTAGAGGAATTCGGGATAGAAGTATCTATTATTGAACCAGGTGGGATTAAAACAGATTGGGGTATCATCGCTGCAGATAAATTAGCTGATTCTGCAAAAGGCGGTGCCTATGAAGCTACTGCGATGAAAGTGGCTCAAAGTATGAAGAAGCAATATCATTCTAATTTGCTTTCAAATCCAATGGTAGTCACAAAAGCGATTTCAAAAGCCATAGATAGTAATAAACCTAAACCACGTTATCTAATAGGATTTGCAGCTAAACCTCTTGTGTTTTTACATGCTATATTGCCAACCAAAGTATTCGATAAAATGATGAAAGCTTCAAATTCAATTTAACGAATCGTAATATAATCATTCGACAAATTGTATACATAAGACACCTCGATAGTTCATTTAAGTGTGAAACTATGCTGAGGGTCTTATTTTTTATACTTTTTCAACATTTACAATGTATAAAGAATTGACACTTCTCATTGAAATGTTGATTGATATAATAAATGTAAGTATAATCTTTATTTAATAGAGTATGGAGGTAAGGTAAAATGGGTGTTCATCAATACTTTAAGAGACTTTCTGATTTAGAGAAATTAATTCGCTTACCAGGTAAATTTAAATATTTTGAACATAATGTTGCTGCTCACTCTTTTAAAGTTACTAAGATTGCACAATATTTAGCGACTGTAGAAGAACATCATGGTAATACTATTGATTGGAAAAGTTTATATGAAAAAGCACTAAATCATGATTTTGCAGAAGTGTTTACTGGTGATATTAAAACACCAGTGAAGTACGCTAAAACTGAATTGAAAATGTTGTTTTCTCAAGTTGAACAAGATATGGTGGACACGTTTATTAATGAAGAAATACCTGAACCTTATAAAGATATTTATCGAGAACGACTACAAGAGGGGAAAGATGATTCGTTAGAGGGTCAAATTTTATCCGTAGCCGACAAAATTGATTTATTGTATGAAACGTTCGGTGAAATACAGAAACGTAATCCCGAGGACTTATTCTTTGAAATTTATGAACACAGCTTGGAAACAATCATGCAATTTGATCACTTAAGTTCTGTTCAAGATTTCATAGAAAATGTCATACCTGAAATGCTAACTGAAAACTTCATTCCTCGAGCAGAATTGCGAGAAACTACTATGGCGATTTTAAATCGAAGAAGTAGGTGAGATAAATGATTTGGTACGCTTTAGCTGCATTTTTTCCATGTGTATTAGTCGTGTTGTTTAGTGTCATAACTCGAAGTAAATGGGTTGGTGTTATTGTGACATTAATTTTGATAGCTGCTTCAATTTACAAAGGGTTCTTTCACAATGAATGGATAATCTTTATCGATGTAGTATCCTTATTAGCTGGATATGTCATCATAGATAACCTTGAATTTCATAAGCATCAAGACTAAACATTATTAAACAGAACTTTTGAATGTTACTGTAAGTTGGTTTATAGTGTAAATGCACAATTTGTCCAAATGGAAGTGAAAATTTAAAGTGTATTTAAGAGCGGGCGTCATTAAATTATATATGAATAAATCACACGCATTAGTGGAATATAAAATAAGAATAAATGTTTTTGAAAATACAAACGTAAGCGAACAAACGTTTGTATTTTTATTTATATGTTTGATAAAATAGTCTTAAGTGAGCGTAGTTTACAAATAATAGAAAATTATAAAGTGAATGAATTTATGAATTTCACTTAATAAGGTCGTTTAAGCTATTTCAGTAGAATTTTTATTAAGAATAAAGATATAAATTTAAACAAATCATTGTTAAAGATTCGTACATCATTTATTTACACCATAGTTTTAAAAAATAGTTAAGAATGCTTAATTCGAGGAGGGCTTATCAGAATGGTGGAACATTACCCGTTTAAATTGAATTCTGAGTTTGATCCACAAGGGGACCAACCACAAGCAATAGAGAAAATAGTCAAAGGTGTTAAAGAAGGAAAGCGTCATCAAACGCTTTTAGGAGCCACTGGGACAGGTAAGACATTTACAATGAGTAATGTTATTAAAGAAGTGGGGAAACCAACGCTCATCATTGCACACAATAAAACATTAGCGGGACAACTTTATAGTGAGTTTAAGGAATTTTTTCCTGAAAATAGAGTAGAATACTTTGTTAGTTATTATGATTACTATCAACCAGAAGCCTATGTACCTTCTACAGACACGTTTATTGAGAAAGATGCCTCAATTAATGACGAAATTGACCAACTACGACATTCTGCCACAAGTGCATTATTTGAACGTGATGATGTCATTATCATAGCCAGTGTCAGCTGTATCTATGGTTTAGGTAATCCGGAAGAATATAAAGATTTAGTAGTAAGTGTTCGAGTTGGTATGGAAATGGATCGAAGTGAACTGCTTCGTAAACTCGTAGACGTACAATATTCTAGAAATGATATTGATTTCCAACGTGGTACATTTAGAGTACGTGGCGACGTGGTGGAAATTTTCCCAGCTTCACGTGAAGAAATGTGTATTCGTGTTGAATTTTTTGGCGATGAAATTGATCGAATTCGAGAAGTTAATTATTTAACGGGAGAAGTCATTCGCGAACGTGAACATTTCGCGATTTTCCCGGCGTCTCACTTCGTAACACGTGAAGAAAAAATGAAAGTTGCCATAGAACGTATTGAGAAGGAATTAGAAGAGAGATTAAAAGAATTAAAAGATGAGAATAAGCTATTAGAAGCACAACGTCTAGAGCAACGAACGAATTATGATTTAGAAATGATGAGAGAAATGGGATTCTGTTCGGGTATCGAGAACTATTCTGTACATCTAACGTTAAGACCTTTAGGTTCAACACCTTATACGTTACTAGATTATTTCGGTGATGACTGGTTAGTAATGATCGATGAGTCTCACGTTACATTGCCACAAATAAGAGGGATGTTTAATGGTGACCGTGCGCGTAAGCAAGTGCTAGTAGATCATGGTTTCCGATTACCTAGTGCGATGGATAACCGACCATTAAAATTTGAGGAGTTTGAACAAAAAACGAATCAATTGGTATATGTATCAGCTACACCAGGACCTTATGAGATTGAACATACCGATGAAATGATTGAACAAATTATCCGTCCTACTGGTCTTTTAGATCCTAAAATTGATGTTCGACCAACTAAAAATCAAATTGATGATTTACTTAGTGAAATTCAAGAACGTATTGATAGAGATGAACGTGTCTTAGTCACAACGTTAACTAAAAAAATGAGTGAAGACTTAACGACTTACATGAAAGAAGCGGGTATTAAAGTTAATTATTTACACTCAGAGATTAAAACGTTAGAACGTATTGAAATTATTCGTGACTTAAGAATGGGTACGTATGATGTAGTTGTGGGTATCAATCTATTAAGAGAGGGAATTGATATACCGGAAGTTTCATTAGTTGTTATTTTAGATGCAGACAAAGAAGGCTTCTTACGCTCAAATCGCTCATTAATTCAAACGATAGGTCGTGCTGCACGAAATGAGAAAGGTGAAGTGATTATGTATGCCGATAAAATTACCGATTCGATGCAGTATGCGCTTGATGAAACACAAAGACGTCGTGATATACAAATGGCACATAATGAAAAATATGGAATCACACCTAAAACAATTAATAAGAAAATTCATGATGTTATTAGTGCTACGGTTGATAATGATGAAACAAATGAAAAACAACAAACCGAATTACCTAAGAAAATGACCAAAAAAGAAAGACAAAAAACAATTGAAAATATAGAAAAAGAAATGAAAAAAGCAGCTAAAGATTTAGACTTTGAAAAAGCAACAGAATTAAGAGATATGTTATTTGAATTAAAAGCAAAAGGGTGACAGTTAAATGAAGGGACCAAGTATTATAGTAAAGGGTGCACGTGCACATAACTTAAAAGACGTAGACATTGAACTTCCAAAAAATAAATTAATTGTTATGACAGGGTTATCTGGGTCAGGTAAATCGTCTTTAGCATTTGATACGATTTATGCTGAAGGGCAAAGACGTTATGTAGAATCATTAAGTGCATATGCGCGTCAATTTTTGGGGCAAATGGATAAACCAGATGTCGATACGATAGAGGGATTATCACCAGCTATTTCAATTGACCAAAAGACGACAAGTAAAAATCCCCGCTCAACAGTAGCAACGGTAACGGAGATTTATGATTATATTCGTTTGTTATACGCACGAATAGGCAAGCCATATTGTCCTAATCATAATATTGAAATTGAATCTCAAACTGTGCAACAAATGGTTGATCGCATTTTAGAACTTGAAGAACGCACTAAAATTCAAATTTTAGCGCCAGTTGTTTCTCATAGAAAAGGTAGTCATGAGAAACTTATCGCAGATATTGGTAAAAAAGGCTATGTACGTCTTAGAGTTGACGGCGATATTGTCGATGTCAATGAGGTTCCTGAATTAGATAAAAATAAAAACCATACTATCGAGGTAGTCGTAGACCGTTTGGTAGTTAAAGATGGTATTGAAACACGTTTAGCAGATTCAATTGAGACAGGTTTAGAATTAGCTGATGGCAATATTACTGTCGATGTAATTGATGGAGAGGACCTTAAATTTTCTGAGAATCACGCTTGTCCAATTTGCGGGTTCTCTATTGGTGAATTAGAACCTAGAATGTTTAGTTTCAATAGCCCGTTTGGTGCTTGTCCAACTTGTGATGGTTTAGGCCAAAGATTAACAGTCGATCTTGATTTGGTAGTTCCAGACCCTAATAAGACTCTAAATGAAGGTGCGATTGAACCATGGGAACCTACGAGCTCTGATTTTTACCCAACTTTATTAAAACGCGTATGCGAAGTATATAAAATTAATATGGATAAGCCATATAAAAAGTTGACTGATAGACAGAAAAACATATTAATGAATGGTTCAGGTGATAAAGAAATTGATTTCTCTTTCCACAGTCGTAACGGTGGGACACGTCATAGAAGAATGAAATTCGAGGGTGTTGTTGCCAACATTGACCGTCGTTATCATGAATCACCATCGGAATATACACGTGAAGTAATGAGTAAATACATGACTGAACTGCCTTGCGAAACTTGTCACGGTAAACGTTTAAGTAAAGAAGCGCTATCTGTTTACGTTGGTGGATATAATATTGGAGAAGTTGTCGAATATTCTATCAAGAATGCATTAAATTACTATGAAAATATTGAGCTTTCAGAACAAGATAGAGCTATTGCAAATCAAATTTTAAAAGAAATCATTTCAAGATTGTCATTTCTAAATAATGTTGGATTAGAATATTTAACACTTAATCGTGCGTCAGGCACTCTTTCTGGTGGTGAAGCACAACGTATTCGATTAGCGACACAAATCGGTTCACGCTTAACAGGGGTACTTTATGTGCTTGACGAACCCTCTATTGGTTTACACCAACGTGATAATGATCGTCTGATAAGTACATTAAAAGAAATGCGAGATTTGGGCAATACACTTATTGTTGTTGAACATGATGATGACACTATGCGAGCAGCTGATTATCTCGTAGATGTCGGTCCTGGTGCAGGTAATCATGGTGGTGAAATCGTCTCTAGTGGCACACCAAGTAAAGTCATGAAAGATAAGAAATCTTTAACAGGACAATATTTAAGCGGTAAGAAACGTATCGACGTTCCTGAACATCGTCGAGAAGTAACTGATCGCAAAATTAGTATCAAAGGTGCACGAAGTAATAACTTAAAAGGTGTAGATGTAGATATTCCATTGTCTGTAATGACAGTTGTAACAGGTGTGTCTGGTTCAGGTAAAAGTTCACTAGTTAATGAAGTATTATATAAATCATTAGCTCAAAAAATAAATAAATCTAAAGTTAAACCGGGCGCCTTTGACAGTATTGAAGGTATTGATCAATTAGATAAAATTATTGAAATTGACCAATCTCCTATCGGTAGAACGCCACGTTCTAATCCAGCCACTTATACTGGCGTATTTGATGATATACGTGATGTATTTGCTCAAACTAATGAAGCGAAAATTCGTGGTTATCAAAAAGGACGCTTTAGCTTTAATGTTAAAGGTGGGCGTTGTGAAGCTTGTAAAGGTGATGGCATTATTAAAATTGAAATGCACTTTTTACCTGATGTGTATGTTCCATGCGAAGTTTGTGATGGAAAACGCTATAACCGTGAAACATTAGAAGTTACTTATAAAGGTAAGAATATTGCTGAAGTGCTCGAAATGACAGTGGAAGAAGCAACGTATTTCTTTGAAAACATTCCTAAAATACATCGTAAATTACAAACACTTGTAGATGTTGGTTTAGGTTACATCACGCTTGGACAACAAGCTACAACACTATCAGGAGGAGAAGCACAACGTGTTAAATTAGCATCTGAATTGCATAAACGTTCAACTGGTCGTTCCATCTATATTCTTGATGAACCTACAACCGGTTTGCACGTCGATGATATTAGTCGTTTGCTAAAAGTGCTTAATCGTCTAGTCGAAAACGGTGACACAGTTGTGATTATTGAACATAATCTAGATGTCATTAAAACAGCAGATCATATTATTGATCTAGGACCTGAAGGTGGCGATGGTGGTGGTACACTAGTAGCTACTGGTACACCAGAAGAGATTGCAAATGTTGAATCATCATACACAGGTAAATATTTAAAAACGGTACTTGAACGAGATAAAGTAGAATAAATTAAATTATAGATTATGGAAATTAATAGTAATTTAAGGGGTCATAGATATCTCGCATTAATTGACTTAACTGAGAAGACGCTCATATCGAGCTTTTCTCAGTTTTTTTAATAACTAAACATCAAACTCAACAAAGGGAATTGTAATAAGAAATTCAATAAGTGAGGTTAAGTAATCCAATACAAACTATATGTTGTTCCCTTAATCATTTAAAAGCAATCTAAGGTGTATATGAAACAAATATATTAGGATTTCTTCTTTTTTATATTAATCTTGTCTTTATTTTTGATATGATAATAGGTGAATGAATTCAAGTGAAAATTTTGAGGTGAACTCATGTTAACGACAGAGAAATTAGTCAAATTACTTAAATTAGAATTGTTTACAGGTGAAAAAGGATTACATAAACCTATTAAAAATACGGATATTTCTAGACCAGGTCTAGAAATGGCTGGATATTTTTCACACTATGCTGCAGACCGAATTCAATTACTAGGTACTACAGAATTATCGTTTTATAATTTGTTACCAGACGAGGAACGTCATGGACGTATGAGAAAATTATGTCGTCCTGAAACACCTGCAATTATTGTGACAAGAGGATTAGAACCTCCGCAAGAGCTGATTGATGCCGCTCAAGAAATGGATACACCACTCATCGTATCAAAGGATGCAACTACAAGTTTAATGAGTCGATTAACGACCTTCCTTGAACATGAATTAGCTAAGACAACATCATTACATGGTGTGTTAGTCGATGTTTATGGTGTGGGTGTGTTAATCACTGGAGATTCTGGTATAGGTAAGAGTGAGACTGCACTTGAATTAGTGAAACGAGGTCATCGACTCGTAGCTGATGATAACGTAGAAATTCGTGAAATAACTAAAGATGAATTAATAGGGACACCACCTAAATTAATTGAGCACTTACTAGAAATTAGGGGTCTCGGTATCATCAATGTCATGACATTATTTGGAGCGGGGTCAATCCTCACACAAAAACAAATTCGTCTTAACATTAACCTTGAAAATTGGGATAAAGATAAACTGTATGACCGAGTTGGATTGAATGAAGAAACATTACAAATTCTTGATACAGAAATCACTAAAAAAACAATTCCTGTAAGACCAGGACGAAATGTTGCAGTCATTATAGAAGTCGCAGCGATGAATTATCGTTTAAATATAATGGGGATTAATACAGCTGAAGAATTTAATCAACGTTTAAATGAAGAAATCTTAAAAAAAGGTCATCAAAGCAAGGAGAACTAGAACATGCTTTTTAATCTGAATTATATTGATCCTACTGCATTTAGCATAGGTCCACTTTCAATAAAATGGTACGGTATCATTATTGCGGTAGGAATCCTTATTGGTTATTTCATAGCTCAAGAAAGCTTGAAATATGTTGGTTTACATAAAGATACGCTTGTTGACGTCATCTTTTACAGTGCCATCTTTGGGTTTATCACTGCACGTATTTATTTCGTGATTTTTCAATGGCCATATTACGCCCAAAACCCTTTTGAAATTCCAATGATATGGCATGGCGGTATTGCAATACATGGTGGTCTTTTAGGTGGATTTATCACTGGTATTATTGTATGTAAAATTAAAAATTTAAATCCATTTCAAATTGGTGACATTGTGGCACCAAGCATTATTTTAGCTCAAGGTATTGGACGTTGGGGTAACTTTATGAATCATGAAGCTCATGGGGGTCCAGTCTCAAGAACCTTTTTAGAAAATTTACATATTCCAGAGTTTATTATTCGTAATATGTATATTGAAGGGATATACTACCATCCAACATTCTTATATGAATCTATATGGGATATATTGGGATTCATCATATTAATTACAATTAGAAAGCATCTTCGCGTAGGTGAAACATTCACACTGTATTTAATATGGTATTCAATTGGACGTTTCTTTGTAGAGGGGTTAAGAACGGATAGTTTAATGCTAACAAGTCATATTAGAGTAGCGCAATTGGTATCAGTTATTTTAATCATAATTGGTTTGGTTATTTTAATTTATCGTCGCATTAAATACCAGCCACCATTGTACAAAGAAGCAGGTCCGTTAACTTGGAATAGCTCTAAGGCGAAAGTGAAATCATGAGACGGTTAACTAAAGAAGACCATCATAAGATTAATCCGCTATGGCGGATTTATAGTTTAGTACGTTTTCCCAAAGTATTTACCAATACATTGCTTATTGAATTATGTCGTTTTATACCAAATTTAAAATGGAAACGTTGGATATATATTAATCTATTGAACATGACCATTGGACAACATACTGCTATTGCCTATAAAGTAATGCTTGACATCTTTTATCCGCAACTCATTACAATTGGCAATAATTCTGTAATTGGTTATAATACAACAATATTAACGCACGAAGTATTAGTGGATGAATATCGCTATGGCCCAGTGTACATTGGTGACCATACATTAATTGGTGCAAATTCGACCATTCTACCAGGTGTACATATTGGTAATCATGTAGTCGTTAAAGCTGGAACAGTTGTATCAAAAGATATACCAGATTATGCCATTGCATATGGCAATCCTATGCAAATACATCATAAATAAAGAGAGGTGACAAAGAATGGCGCAAAACAATGACAAAATTATCTCGATGAAATTTGATGAACCATTTTATCGTAAAATGGCTGATCAAAAATATAGAATGCAAGATTTTAATAAGGCAGTAGAATACTATAAAAAAGTGCTTGATTTGTCACCACAAGATTTTGATATTAAATTAAAGTATGCTTATTGCTTAAATAAACTTAATTTAGGTAGACGAGCTGAGCATTTGTTTTATGACAGCATTATTGAAGGTAATCATGTTGCCGACAGTTTCTATCAACTTAGTCAATTAAACATTGACCTTAATGAGCCAAACAAGGCCTTCTTGTTTGGTATTAATTATGTGATTTTAACTGATGATACTGACTTTCGAGAAGAATTAGAAAAAACATTCGAAGTGTCTTATATGAGTGAAGATAAAATTCAACTTGAAGCACAACTTTTCTCAACGCAATTACTATTCCAATATTTATTTTCTCAAGGAAGATTACAAGATGCACGTAAATATATTTTGAATCAAGATGAGAAAATTCAAGAACATAGAGTCATTCGCAACTTATTAGCAATGTGCTATTTGTATTTAAGTGAATATGAAATTGCTAAAGATATGTTTGAAGCGTTATTGGCTGAAGATAATTCAGATGTACATGCACTATGTCACTATACATTGCTACTTTACAATACGAATGAAAAAGATAAGTATCACAAATATCTTAAAATATTAAGTAAAGTAGTACCAATGAATGATGATGAAAGTTTTAAATTAGGCATAGTACTAAGCTATTTAAAACAGTACGATGCATCTCAACAAATATTATTACCACTTTATAAAAAAGGTAAGTTTGCCTCAATTCAAATGTTTAATGCATTGAGCTTTAATTATTATTACCTCGGAAATAAAGAACAGAGTAAAGTATTTTGGGAGAAGTTACTGCAAATTTCTAAAGTTGATGTGGGCTACGCACCTTGGGTACTTGAAGAGAGTAAACAAACATTTGATCAAAAAATATTACCACTGTTATTAGATGATGATAGCCATTATAGACTTTATGGTGTGTTTTTATTAAATCAATTAAATGGTAAAGAAATATTAATGACTCAAGAGATTTGGTCTATTTTAGAAACAATGAATGACTATGAAAAACTTTACCTTACTTATTTAGTACAGGGACTGCATTTAAATAAATTAGATTTCATTCACAAAGGTTTAGTGAGTTTATATGAAATGGACGACATACAGAAAGATACGGAATTATTTATAAGTTGGATTGATAAAGGTGAAGGGTTAATTGCGAACGACGTTGATTTTAGTGAAGTTGACATATATGTAGCTGCACATGCTTATCTATATCATCGTTATTATCATAGCCATATGACTAAAAAGAAAATTATGGAATTGTTTAATATATCACGTTATAAGTTAGATAACGCAATTGATCAATTGTTGAGCATATAAATTTAAAGATTTCAAATATTAATATATAATGCGCATGATATTAAAAACGTAGGAGGCATAAAAATGACTGAAATAAATTATGATGTTGCAATTATCGGTGCTGGACCAGCCGGTATGACTGCAGCAGTTTATGCATCACGTGCAAATTTAAGCACAGTAATGATTGAACGAGGCATGCCTGGTGGACAAATGGCAAATACAGAGGAAGTAGAGAACTTCCCAGGATTCGAAATGATTACTGGTCCAGATTTATCAACTAAAATGTTCGAACACGCTAAAAAATTCGGTGCTGAATATCAATATGGAGATATTAAATCAATTGAAGATAAAGGTGACTATAAAGAAATTAATTTAGGCAATAAAGAGATAACAGCTCGTGCGGTAATTATTTCAACTGGTGCTGAATATAAAAAAATTGGTGTCCCTGGTGAACAAGAACTAGGTGGACGCGGTGTAAGTTATTGTGCAGTATGTGATGGTGCATTCTTCAAAAATAAAAACTTATTTGTAATAGGTGGCGGGGATTCTGCCGTTGAAGAAGGTGCATTCCTAACTAAATTCGCAGATAAAGTTACAATTGTACACAGAAGAGATGAATTAAGAGCACAAAAAATCTTGCAAGATCGTGCGTTTAAAAATGACAAAATCGATTTTATATGGAGTCATACTTTAAAATCGATTAATGAAAAAGATGGAAAAGTAGGTTCTGTAACACTTGTTTCTACCAAAGATGTCTCTGAACAAACTTTAGATGCAGATGGGGTGTTCATCTACATTGGTATGAAACCATTAACAGCACCATTTGTGAATCTAGGAATTACGAATGATATGGGCTATATTGTAACTGAAGATAATATGAGTACGAAAGTGCCAGGTATATTTGCGGCTGGTGATGTTAGAGATAAAGGTTTACGTCAAATTGTAACAGCTACGGGTGATGGTAGTATAGCAGCACAAAGTGCTATTGATTACATTGAAGAATTAAAAGATAAGCAAGAAGCATAAATAAGATTAGGCTAGAGCATGCAGTCACATCATATAGTGATTAAAGCATGAATTCTAGCCTTTTTTATTTAATTCAATATTAGATTCAGATATCGCAATAATAGTTACGATAAGTAGCTCATATGATATTATGAAAGTAAATTAACGATATTCTAAAACGTATGTATATATTAAAAAGATTAACTAGGCGGTGTCAAAATGACGAACCATAAAGAAAATGAAATGAGTAAAAGTGAACTATTAGTAGTAACAGGTCTATCCGGTGCGGGTAAATCAGTGGTCATACAATGTTTAGAAGATATTGGTTACTTCTGTGTTGATAATCTACCACCTATTTTACTCCCTAAATTTGTAGAATTAATGGAACAAGGTAATCCTTCTTTGCAAAAAGTAGCTATTGCTATAGATTTAAGAGGTAAAGAATTATTTAAATCATTAGTAGAAGAAATTGATGCAATCAAAAGTAGAAACGATGTAATTGTAGATGTCATGTTTTTAGAGGCGGAAACAGAAAAACTAATTTCTAGATACAAAGAATCTAGACGAGCTCACCCTTTAAATGAAAATGGACAAATGTCTTTGATGGATTCAATCTTAGAAGAAAAGCAATTGCTTAGCAATATTCGTACAATCGCTAATTATATTGTAGATACAACTCAATTGACGACGAAAGAACTTAAAGCTAGAGTGAAAGAAAAATTTGAAGATGAGAATTTTAAATCCTTTAGTATCAATGTATCAAGTTTCGGCTTTAAACACGGTATACAAAAAGACGCAGATTTAGTATTTGATGTCCGTTTCCTCCCAAATCCTTATTATGTTGAAGACTTAAGACCGATGACAGGAGAAGATGAACCAGTTTACCATTATGTTATGAAATGGAAAGAAACTGAAATATTTTTCGAAAAATTAATGGATTTACTGAAATTTATGATACCAGGTTATAAAAAAGAGGGTAAATCACAATTAGTAATTGCAATAGGTTGTACAGGAGGTCAACATCGCTCTGTTGCGTTAGCTAAACGCATTGGTGAAGAATTAACAGAAATATTTGATTATAATGTCTATGTTCATCACAGAGATGCACATATCGAAAGTGGCGTGAGAAAATGAAACAATTAAAGATTGTACTCATAGGCGGTGGAACAGGCCTATCAGTATTGGCGAGGGGGCTGAGAGAGTACCCCATTGATATAACGGCCATCGTTACTGTAGCTGATGATGGTGGCAGTACTGGTAAAATACGTAGTGAGATGGATATACCTGCTCCAGGTGATATTAGAAATGTTATCGCAGCACTAAGCGATGCTGAACCGGTCATAGAAGAATTATTTCAATATCGATTTAAAGAAAATCAAATCGAAGGACACTCACTAGGTAATTTATTAATAGCAGCCTTAACAAATATAAAGAATGACTTCGGTCATGCAGTTAAAGAATTAAGTAAGATTTTAAATATTAAAGGTAAAGTGATTCCTTCAACGAATACTAATGTTATGCTAAACGCAGTGTTAGAAGACGGAGAAATTGTACGAGGAGAATCTCAAATACCAAAGAAAAACAAATGTATTGATCGTGTTTTTTTAGAACCTGAAAATGTTGAACCTATGGAAGAAGCAATTGACGCATTAGAAGATGCAGATTTAATCGTGCTTGGACCTGGATCACTATACACAAGTGTTATTTCGAATTTATGTGTTAAAGGTATGTCAGAAGCTATTTTACGTTCTAAAGCACCTAAATTATACATATCTAATGTTATGACTCAACCGGGAGAAACATCAGATTACGATGTTATGGACCATATTCAAGCGATACATAAACATGCTGGAAGTGATTTTATTGATTATGTCATCTGTAGTAATGATAAATACGATGATAAAGTGTTAGAACGTTATAGAGAGCGTAATGCTAAACCGGTTGTTATGGATGAACATAAAATTACAGATCATAATATTAGAATGATTACGTCATCTAATTTAGTCGAAATATTAGATGATCATTTAGTACGTCACAATACTAAAGTTTTAGCAAGATTGATCTATGATTTAGCACTTGAAATGACAAGTACGATTCAATTTAGACCTAAAAAATAACACTTCTAATCATCTGTATAACTATGGTATGATATAGGGCGTATGTTTATTAATGTATTCGCGTAATATAGTGCAACTATATAGGATGTTAGTTACATGTATATATATAATTGATTAGAGGGGGAAATGTGATGAGTTTTGCATCAGATATGAAGAATGAATTAACACGCATTGATGTTGATGAAAGCAATGCCAAAGCAGAGCTTAGCGCATTAATTCGTATGAACGGTGCACTTAGCCTATCTAATCAACAATTCGTAATTAATGTTCAAACAGAGAATGCTACGACCGCTAGAAGAATTTATTCATTAATTAAACGCATATTTAATGTAGAAGTGGAAATTCTAGTTCGTAAAAAAATGAAATTAAAGAAAAATAATATTTATATTTGTCGTACAAAAGTGCGAGCTAAAGAAATTCTAGATGAACTTGGTATATTAAAGAATGGTACTTTTGTTCACGATATTGATGCTAGCATGATTAAAGATGATGAAATGCGTAGAAGTTATTTAAGAGGCGCATTTTTAGCTGGAGGATCTGTAAATAATCCAGAGACATCATCCTACCATTTAGAAATATTTTCTCAATATGAGAATCATTCTGAAGGTTTAACTAAATTAATGAATAGTTATGGATTAAATGCTAAACATTTAGAACGAAAAAAGGGTAGTATTGCTTACTTAAAAGAAGCTGAAAAAATTTCTGATTTTCTAAGTTTAATAGGTGGATACCAAGCATTATTGAAGTTTGAAGATGTGCGAATTGTTAGGGATATGAGAAATTCAGTGAATCGTTTAGTAAATTGTGAAACTGCAAACCTTAATAAGACTGTAAGTGCCGCTATGAAACAAGTAGAAAGTATTCAGTTAATTAATCAGGAAATCGGATTAGATAATTTGCCTGATCGCTTAAGAGAGATTGCCAAACTTCGAGTTGAGCATCAAGAAATCTCTTTAAAAGAACTAGGAGAAATGATATCGACTGGTCCGATATCTAAATCTGGAGTCAACCACCGTTTAAGAAAGTTAAATGAACTTGCAGACAAAATTCGAAGTGGTGAAAAAATAGAATTATAAGTATAAACTCGTCATGGATTGGCGAGTTCTTTTTTTAGAACTAGGGACTTGGATCCCTGAAAAGTCCCTGAAATTTAGTTTTCTTTGGTTTTTAATTAAAAGACAAATAAAAAAGAACGAGCCTGGGACATAAATAATATGATGATACTATTTTGCAAATTCGCAGTAGCTGTCTGAACTCAGAAGCCGCTTAAATCAAGCTTTTCTCAGTTCTAGTAATCCTTGCGGGCGGGGCCCCAACAAAGAGGATTTCACTAAGAAATTCTACAAGCAAAGCAAGTTGAGAGAGGGACGACGAATTTAAAAAGAATTCTGTCACACTTCCATTCTTGAAATTAAAATGTGCATAATTAAAGCTATTAGCCTCCTCGAGAGGAGTCGAACCTCTATCTTAAGAACCGGAATCTTACGTGCTATCCGTTACACTACGAGGAGATATTAAATGATAAAGACAAATTTCTGTACTAATTGTTATTTTAAAAGTACAATCTGAATGTATGTTTATAGTGTACAAAATCTATTAAAATATGGTCAACTTTTCTTAGTGCTAGATGAGTTTAAATTTTGACCATTTTTGACTTTTGATGTAAAATACTAATTAACAGTTAATCACAAGGAGGAAATATAAATGAATTTAATTCCTACAGTAATTGAAACAACAAATCGCGGTGAACGCGCATACGATATTTATTCACGTTTATTGAAAGACCGTATTATTATGTTAGGTTCTGCAATTGATGATAATGTAGCAAATTCAATTGTATCACAATTATTATTCTTACAAGCTCAAGACTCTGAGAAAGACATCTATCTATATATTAATTCTCCAGGTGGTAGTGTCACTGCTGGATTTGCAATTTATGATACAATCCAACATATTAAACCAGATGTACAAACAATTTGTATCGGTATGGCTGCATCAATGGGTTCATTCCTATTAGCAGCTGGCGCAAAAGGTAAACGCTTTGCATTACCAAACGCTGAAGTTATGATTCACCAACCATTAGGTGGTGCACAAGGACAAGCAACTGAAATCGAAATTGCTGCTAACCACATTTTAAAAACACGTGAAAAATTAAACAAAATTTTAGCTGAACGTACAGGTCAAAGTATTGAAAAAATTCAAAAAGATACTGATCGTGATAACTTCTTAACTGCTGACGAAGCTAAAGAATATGGTTTAATAGATAATGTTATGCAACCAGAAGAAAAATAATCAAATTTAACCATGGCATAGAAATGGGGGGTGTTTAAACTAACACTCCCCGTTTTTTTATGACTATTTTAATTGTTTGAAGAATGTTTTAGGAACAGTCGAATAGATATAATAAATAAAATAATGCCAATTAAAATGAAAGATATGGACATTAAAATAATTATTAAATTATGTTCGAAAGCGAAAACACCATTGAGTATAAGAAATAGACTTGCGATGATAAGTAGAATATAAGTTAATTTCTCGTCATTCATTTTTAAAACTCCAATTAAATTATTATGCATCTATTAAATCTTCGAAAGCAATTTTTAGATTAGGATAGTTAAATGTAAAACCGAGCGCATCCAGTTTATTTGGTAATACCTTTTGCGTATCTAAAACAACCGTAGACATTTCACCAAGTGCTAATCGCATTAGGAATGATGGCACCCACGTTTCGTGAGGGCGATGCATGACACGCGCAAGTGTGTACCCAAATAAATTTTGGCGTTCAGCAATTGGTGCAGCCATATTGAATGGACCTTTTGCTTTAGGATTATCGATTGTGAATAGAATTGCGCGTACTAAGTCATTAATGTGAATCCATGAATACCATTGGAATCCAGATCCTAATTTACCACCTACGAAGAATTTATAAGGAAGCTTCATCGTCTGTAAGGCGCCTCCATCATCAGATAAAATCATGCTAAATCTGCCAAGTATTACTCGCGTACCAAATGACTCAAAGCGTTTAGCAAAACGTTCCCACTGATAAACCACATCAGATAGAAAATCAAACGGATGTGTTTGATATTTTTCTGTATAAGTATGATATAAACTAGGTGGATAATAACCCATCGCACTAGCATTAAAGAGCACTTCAGGTTTATGTTCTCGGTCGCTAAATAAATCGACAAGTGCTTGAGTTGACTGAATACGACTAGTCATAATCAATTGTTTATATGATGGTGTCCAGCGTTTATTTAAAGTTGCACCAGCCAAATTAATAACAACATCTATATCTGGAACTAGGGACATCCAACCGTCTTTTGACCAATTAACATAAGAAATCTTTGGATCATCACTTTGCTTATCACTACGAGTTAGTATTGTAATATGTACATCGCGATTCTTTAATTCATTTACTAATTGACTTCCTACCATTCCAGTTCCGCCAGTTATTAAGAATTGCTTCATATTTACACCTCTATTAATTTATAGTATTAAGATAGCCTTTCTATTATCATCATTGAACTTTTGTTGTTCAAAAAATGTACAATGATTAGTCAATAATATGTCATTTACTAAGCTGTAAACAGGATTTAAATTATCTAAAGTTAAGTTATAATTAATTTGTACCTTCGCTATAGTAGATTTCAATATCTTTGAGTAAACTGAGTATACCCCATAGACTACACAAAATAAACGAAGGTCAATTTTGACTCCCTTTAGTAGAAGCCCATGCGAGAATCGTGTGGGCTCTTTGTATATCTATTATAGTACTAATGAATAAAGATTAAGAATAATATGATTAGAGGAATGAAAATGACTAATAAAAATATAAGGTCAAACTGAGATGTATGACTGTCATCATAATCATCATTATTCAACATCATAGATTTTAGATTATGTTTAGGGACATTTTCATCTTCAAATATATCTTCAGAAACAAATTTTTTCATTATGTCTCACACTTTCACATTATAATAAAATTAAATTTGCATAATTGATGTTTGTAATTACTTATGATGTTATCATATATAAGTGATTATGCATCATTATAATTAATGTCTTAAACCTTTTTATTTCATTTCCGCGCGAATTACTGTAAAATTATATGCTACATTTAGGGGACTAGACAATTTTAATATATTAAAGTGAGGTAACTTATGTCTAAGAACAATAGAAATAGAGATGACTTTGGTGAACCGGAAAAGAAAAAAATGAGTGGCATTTCGAAACTTATTAGTACGATTATCGTTTTATTATTATTAAGCGGATTAGCATTTGCGATTTTTGCATTTGTAGATCATTCAAATCGTTCAAGTGAACGCTTAAACAATCAATCAACTGAAGAGCACAAAGATAAAAATGATAAAAAAGACAAAGAAGATAAAGACAAGAAGGATAAGTCAGATAAAGATAAAAAAACAAGTGAAGATAGTTCGAATGTGACTCAAGAAAATGTTACGCAGCAAACAGCGCAAACCCAACAACGTCAGACACAACAAGCAACACCTTCAACTCAGCAAAGAACTAAACAACAACCATCAATGGAAGAGAAACAAAGAACCAAAGAAGCACAGACTAAGGAAGAAAAAACACAAGAGAAAACAACTAAAGAAGAAGCTACAACAGAAGAAACTCGCACTAAAGAACAAGCAACTCAAGAAAGTAACAGTAATAATAGTAGTGATAATAATTCTAGTGAGTCAAATACGGATAAGTCTAATAGTAACCAGACAAGCAATCAAACTAGAACGCAACAATCACCACAGACCCAACAACGATCAACAACTCAGTCGTCTACGCAGCAATCAACCTCAAGACAAACTTCACAACGAAGTGCTACGTCTAGTCAAAGTCAGTCAAGCCAAGAATCATCAAATAGTAATGAATAATATAGTTAGTAGTTATCAAAGTGAGATTTTGAAACAGTCATGTTTCAAGTCTCACTTTTTACTTTTTTAAAACATCCAATTGAGTAAAAAGGTAAAAATAATTGAAAGCAAAATAGAAATGATTAGTGAAGAAAGGCAACCAAATGGACAACCACAACCATAATGATATCTTATTGAATAGTTGTTACGTTCATTATGATCATTACCATTAAAATAATTATCATCTTTATATCTACGATCTTCAGGGTCAATGACTTCTACATTATTATCATTTTCTCGAGCCATTTCTTCATCCTCCTTAAATGAATTTCTTATATTGTAAATTAAAATAGTTTAAACAAGAAAGCGTTTAGCAAAAGAATAGTTTCTAAACTTAAAGGGTAATACTATAAAATAAGGGTTTAATTAAACTTTGCACCACTTTATAAAAAGGAAATACTACTTAAATTAGAGGATTTTACAGATAATTTTAAATATTAGAGTTTTTCTCTTGCATTTTCAACAACACAATAGTACTATTGCAAGTGTAAAGAGGTTAGATTTTGTCCCACGCGGGACACAATAAGTCAAACCAGGTTTATGCTATTGGTTACCTTTTATATATAAAGGAGGAAGGTAGTAGTGAAGGACTTGATTAAAATTCAACAGAAGTTGATACCTGATCTAATTGATAAAATGTATCGACGCTTTTCTATCTTAACTACTATCTCAAATAATCAACCAGTAGGTAGAAGAAGTTTGAGTGAGCACATGGATATTACCGAACGTGTCCTAAGATCTGAAACTGATATGTTGAAAAAGCAAGATTTGATTCAAGTTAAATCGACTGGAATGGAAATCACTGAAGAAGGCAAGTCAGTTTTGAATCAGCTTAATGAATATTTCAATATTTATACTGATGATAATCAATTAGCTGATCAAATTAAGTCAACTTTTGGTATTAAAGAAGTTCACGTAATACCTGGTGATGCAGATGCTCAAGAAAATGTTAAATCTGAAATGGGAAGACAAGCTGGACAATTATTGGAAAGCATCTTATATGAAGACGCTATTGTTTCGGTAACAGGTGGTTCAACAATGGCAAATGTAAGCCGAGCCATGCATCTTCTACCATTCAATGTATTTTTCGTACCAGCTCGTGGTGGCCTTGGTGAGAATGTTATTTATCAAGCTAACACGATTTCAGCGAGCATGGCGCAACAAACAGGTGGTTATTATACAACACTTTATGTACCAGATAATGTAAGTGAATCAACGTATAATACACTTCTGATGGAACCCTCTGTGGTTCATACATTAGATAAAATTAAACAAGCAAATATAACAATTCACGGTATTGGTGATGCGCTGAAGATGGCGTATCGTAGACAATCGTCAGAACAGGTGATTGAAAGCCTTCAACATCATCAAGCCGTCGCAGAAGCTTTCGGTTACTATTTTGACGCTCAAGGAAATGTAGTCTATAAAGTAAAGACAATAGGACTACAACTTGAAGATTTAGAAACCAAAGATTTTATTTTCGCTGTTGCAGGTGGACAATCTAAAGGTGAAGCAATTAAAGCTTACTTAAGTATTGCACCTAAAAATACAGTTTTAATTACTGATGAAGCAGCAGCAAAGGTAATATTAAATTAGTAATAAAAAGTTTAAAGCTTTTTAAATATCATTTTAAAGGAGGCCATTATAATGGCAGTAAAAGTAGCAATTAATGGTTTTGGTAGAATTGGTCGTTTAGCATTTAGAAGAATTCAAGACGTAGAAGGTATTGAAGTAGTTGCAGTAAACGACTTAACAGACGACGAAATGTTAGCTCATTTATTAAAATATGACACTATGCAAGGTCGTTTCACAGGAGAAGTTGAAGTTGTTGATGGTGGTTTCCGCGTAAATGGTAAAGAAGTTAAATCATACGAAGAACCAGATGCAAGCAAATTACCTTGGGGCGATTTAGATATCGACGTAGTATTAGAATGTACTGGTTTCTATACAGATAAAGAAAAAGCAGAAGCACACATCAATGCAGGTGCTAAAAAAGTATTAATCTCTGCACCAGCTAAAGGTGATGTAAAAACAATCGTATTCAACACTAACCACAATGACTTAGATGGTTCAGAAACAGTTGTTTCAGGTGCATCATGTACTACTAACTCATTAGCACCAGTTGCTAAAGTATTAAGTGATGAATTTGGTTTAGTTGAAGGTTTAATGACAACTATTCACGCATACACTGGTGACCAAATGACTCAAGACGGTCCACATAAAAAAGGTGACAAACGTCGTGCACGTGCAGCAGCTCAAAACATCGTACCTAACTCAACAGGTGCTGCAAAAGCAATCGGTAAAGTTATTCCTGAAATCGATGGTAAATTAGACGGTGGTGCTCAACGTGTACCAGTTGCTACAGGTTCATTAACTGAAGTGACAGTTGTATTAGAAAAAGACGTTACTGTTGAAGACGTTAACAAAGCAATGAAAAACGCTTCAAACGAATCATTTGGTTACACTGAAGACGAAATCGTTTCTTCTGACGTAGTTGGCATGACTTACGGTTCATTATTCGATGCTACTCAAACTCGTGTAATGTCTGTTGGTGACCGTCAATTAGTTAAAGTTGCAGCTTGGTATGACAACGAAATGTCTTACACTGCTCAATTAGTTCGTACTTTAGAATATTTAGCAGAATTATCTAAATAATTTAGAAGCATAGTTAAATAAACTTGTGCTCAGTATGGATGTACTATTCACAGTACACTTGTACAAATTATTGAAATAAGTTAGCTTATGAGTAAGCGGGGAGCACTAACGCTTCTCCGCTTATTTTTATATTAGTAATTCCTATTTAGAGGAGGAAATTATAATGGCAAAGAAAATTGTTTCTGATTTAGATTTAAAAGGGAAAGTTGTTTTAGAACGTGCTGATTTCAATGTACCTTTAAAAGACGGTAAGATCACAAATGATAACCGTATTGTTCAGGCTTTACCAACAATTAAATATATCATCGAACAAGGTGGTAAATTAGTACTATTTTCTCACTTAGGAAAAGTTAAACAAGAAAGTGATAAAGAAGGTCTTACATTAAAACCTGTTGCTGATGCTTTATCTGAAAAATTAGGTAAAGAAGTTACTTTCGTACCTGAAACACGTGGTGAAAAATTAGAATCAGCTATCAAAAACTTAAGTGAAGGCGATGTATTATTAGTTGAAAATACACGTTTCGAAGATTTAGATGGTAAAAAAGAATCTAAAAATGATTCTAAATTAGGTAAATATTGGGCATCACTAGGCGATGTATTTGTAAATGATGCTTTCGGTACAGCTCACCGTGAACATGCATCTAACGTTGGTATTTCAACTCATTTAGAAACAGCGGCTGGTTATTTAATGGAAAAAGAAATTAAATTTATCGGTGGTGTTGTTAACGACCCACATAAACCAGTAGTTGCAATTTTAGGTGGCGCAAAAGTATCTGACAAAATTGGTGTTATTAAAAACTTAGTAAATATCGCTGATAAAATTCTTATTGGTGGTGGAATGGCGTATACTTTCTTAAAAGCACAAGGTAAAGAAATTGGTTTATCTTTACTAGAAGAAGACAAAATCGACTTTGCTAAAGAATTACTTGAAAGTAACGGCGATCAAATTGTTTTACCAGTAGATGCGAAAGTTGCGAAAGAATTCTCAAATGACGCTGAAATTACTGAAGTATCAATTGATAACATCCCTTCTGATCAAGAAGCAATGGACGTTGGCCCTAAAACTGTTGAATTATTCTCTAAAGAATTAGAAGGTGCACATACAGTAGTATGGAATGGACCTATGGGTGTATTTGAATTTAGTAACTTTGCTCAAGGTACAATCGGTGTATGTAAAGCCATTGCTAACTTAAAAGACGCTACTACAATTATCGGTGGTGGTGACTCAGCAGCAGCTGCAATTTCTTTAGGTTTTGAAGATGACTTCACACACATTTCTACTGGCGGCGGTGCATCATTAGAATACCTTGAAGGTATTGAATTACCAGGAATTAAAGCAATTAATGATAAATAATCACCTTATAAAAGGTGTACGTTTTTCTAAGCATTTTCAAGGGAAAATGTATAAAGAATAAGACTTTACGTCTTAAAAATTTATTTAATGCTAAAATTACAATTTTAAATATATAGGAGTGTAATCAATGAGAAAACCAATCATAGCTGGTAACTGGAAAATGAACAAAACAGTTAAAGAAGCTAAAGACTTCGTTAATAATTTACCAACATTACCTGATGAAAAAGAAGTTGAATCAGTAATTTGTGCACCAACAATTCAATTAGATGCACTAATTTCATTAGTGAATGATGGCAAAGCAAAAGGATTAAAAATTGGTGCTCAAAACACTTATTTTGAAGATAATGGTGCATTCACAGGAGAAACTTCTCCAGTGGCATTAGCTGACTTAGGTGTTAAATACGTAGTTATTGGACACTCAGAACGTCGTGAATTATTCCATGAAACAGATGAAGATGTGAATAAAAAAGCACATGCGGTATTTAATCATGGCATGACACCAATTATTTGTGTTGGTGAAACAGATGAAGAACGCGAAAATGGCAAAGCTAATGAAATCGTTAGCAATCAAGTTGAAAAAGCATTAGAAGGTTTATCAGAAGAGCAACTTAAAGAAGTTGTTATTGCATACGAACCAATTTGGGCAATCGGTACTGGTAAATCAGCTACTTCTGATGATGCTAATGAAATGTGTGCTCACGTGCGTAAAACAGTAGCGAAAGTGGCTAGTCAAGATGTTGCTGATGCAACACGTATTCAATATGGTGGTAGTGTTAAACCTAACAACGTTAAAGAATACATGGCTCAATCTGACATTGATGGTGCATTAGTAGGTGGCGCATCATTAAAAGTTGAAGATTTCGTACAATTGTTAGAAGGTGCAAAATAATTATGGCTAAACAACCGACAGCTTTAATCATTTTAGATGGTTTCGCTAATCGTGAAAGTGAACATGGTAATGCTGTGAAACAAGCGCATAAACCAAATTTTGACCGCTATTACAGTAAATATCCAACTACACAAATTGAAGCAAGTGGTTTAGACGTAGGTCTTCCAGAAGGCCAAATGGGCAACTCAGAAGTTGGTCATATGAACATTGGTGCAGGACGTATTGTTTACCAAAGTTTGACACGTATCAATAAATCAATCGCAGATGGCGATTTCTTTGAAAATGATGTGTTAAATAACGCCGTGCAACATGTTAATGAGCATGATTCTGCATTACATGTCTTTGGATTACTATCTGATGGTGGTGTACACAGTCATTACCAACATCTATTTGCATTGTTAGATCTTGCTAAACAAAAAGGTTTAGATAAAGTTTATGTACATGCATTCTTAGACGGTCGTGACGTAGACCAAAAATCAGCACTAAAATATATTGAAGACACAGAAGCCAAATTTAAATCATTAGGTGTAGGTCAATTCGCATCTATTTCTGGTCGTTATTATGCAATGGACCGTGACAAACGTTGGGACCGTGAACAAAAAGCATATAATGCTATCCGTAACTTTGAAGGGCCTACTTATGCTTCAGCAAAAGAAGGCGTTGAAGCTAACTACGCTAATGATTTAACAGATGAATTCGTAGAACCATTTATCGTTGAAGGTCAAAATAATGGCATCAATGATGGAGATGCAGTTATCTTCTTCAACTTCCGCCCTGATAGAGCAGCTCAGTTGTCAGAAGTATTTACTAACAAAGCCTTTGATGGTTTCAAAGTAGAACAAGTCAACGATTTATTCTACGCAACATTTACTAAATATAATGATAATGTAGATGCTGAAGTTGTATTCGAGAAAGTGGATTTAACAAACACAATTGGTGAAGTTGCTCAAAATAACAACTTAAAACAATTACGTATTGCTGAAACTGAAAAATATCCACATGTAACGTACTTTATGAGTGGTGGACGTAATGAAGAATTTGAAGGTGAGCGTCGTCGTTTAATCGATTCACCAAAAGTAGCGACTTACGATTTAAAACCAGAAATGAGTGCATATGAAGTTAAAGATGCGTTATTAGAAGAGTTAGATAAAGGTGATTTAGATTTAATTATCTTAAACTTTGCTAACCCTGATATGGTTGGACATAGTGGTATGTTAGAACCAACGATTAAAGCAATTGAAGCAGTGGATGAATGCTTAGGTGAAGTTGTTGATAAAATCTTAGACATGAATGGTTATGCAATTATTACAGCTGACCATGGTAACTCTGACCAAGTATTAACAGATGATGATCAACCAATGACTACTCATACGACTAATCCGGTTCCTGTTATTGTAACTAAAGAAGGCGTTACATTACGTGAAACTGGTCGTCTAGGAGATTTAGCACCAACACTATTAGATTTATTAAATGTAGATCAACCATCAGACATGACTGGTGAATCACTTATTAAACACTAAAAATTAGTACAGTTATAAATGGTAAGAACATTGTAATCCCTAATGCGATATTTGAAACTTTAGGGATTCAGTCCTTATCTGATATAAATATTTTATTTAAGGATTAAATCAAGCTATAATAGCTTTAGAATCTAAATTAAAGGAGATTTTTCACATGCCAATTATTACAGATGTTTATGCTCGCGAAGTCTTAGACTCACGTGGTAACCCAACAGTTGAAGTTGAAGTATTAACTGAAAGCGGTGCTTTCGGTCGTGCATTAGTGCCATCAGGTGCTTCTACAGGTGAACACGAAGCAGTTGAATTACGTGATGGAGATAAATCACGTTATAGCGGTAAAGGTGTTACTAAAGCTGTTGAAAATGTTAACGAAATTATTGCACCAGAAATCGTTGAAGGTGAATTTTCAGTATTAGATCAAGTATCTATTGATAAAATGATGATTCAATTAGACGGTACACCTAACAAAGGTAAATTAGGTGCAAACGCTATTTTAGGTGTATCTATCGCAGTTGCACGTGCAGCAGCAGACTTATTAGGTCAACCTTTATACAAATATTTAGGTGGATTCAACGGTAAACAATTACCAGTTCCTATGATGAACATCGTTAATGGTGGTTCTCACTCAGACGCACCAATCGCATTCCAAGAATTCATGATTTTACCAACAGGTGCAGAATCATTCAAAGAAGCATTACGTTGGGGTGCTGAAATCTTCCATAACTTAAAATCAATCTTAAGTGAACGTGGTTTAGAAACAGCAGTAGGTGACGAAGGTGGTTTCGCTCCTAAATTTGAAGGTACTGAAGATGCTGTAGAAACAATCATTAAAGCTATCGAAAAAGCAGGTTACAAACCTGGTGAAGATGTATTCTTAGGATTTGACTGTGCATCATCTGAATTCTACGAAAATGGCGTATATGATTACACTAAATTCGAAGGTGAACATGGTGCGAAACGTAGCGCAGCTGAACAAGTTGACTACTTAGAAGAATTAATTGGTAAATACCCAATCATCACTATCGAAGATGGTATGGATGAAAATGACTGGGACGGTTGGAAACAATTAACTGATCGTATTGGTGATAAAGTTCAATTAGTAGGTGACGATTTATTCGTAACTAACACTGAAATCCTTTCTAGAGGAATTGAACAAGGTATTGGTAACTCAATCTTAATCAAAGTTAACCAAATTGGTACTTTAACAGAAACTTTCGAAGCAATCGAAATGGCTCAAAAAGCTGGATACACTGCAGTAGTTTCTCACCGTTCAGGTGAAACAGAAGATACTACAATCTCTGATATCGCAGTAGCTACTAATGCTGGTCAAATTAAAACTGGTTCATTATCAAGAACTGACCGTATTGCTAAATACAATCAATTATTACGTATTGAAGATGAATTATTTGAAACTGCTAAATTTGATGGTATCAAATCATTCTACAATTTAGACAAATAAGTCTAATAATTTAACCTATTTAAAACAATAATAGAGTTCACGCTTATGTATTACCTGTCACAGAGTTGAGACTGTGGCAGGTTTTTTAATTACTAAACAATGTAAGTGATTAACTAATTGTAAGATCATAATGACAAAATCATTAATGTAGCTTTTAGCACATATATCTAACCTACTAATGATTCTTAACGAACATGGAACAGATTTAATTTAGGTATACAAACTGATATAATAGCTATGTATATAAAAGAAGGAGAAATAAAGATGGAGAATCAACTTAATCAACCTAGTCAAAGAGAACGCAATGCAGGTAAATTAATAGGCTACAGTTCTTTAATTTTATGTATTTTATTGATCATCCATAACTTTATCGCATTAGATACGTTAACAGCTAAGACACTATTATCACAGGCAGGACAGAAAGCAAGTGATAGTGCAGTAGCTAATATATTAAATAGCTTTAGATATACTGGCATTATGTATATTTTGGCATATTTAGCAGGTGTCATTGCATTATGGAATCGACATAAATATCTGTGGTGGTTTATGTTTGCAGTCTATGTTTCAAATGTATTATTTACATTAGTAAACGTAACTATGGTTATTAATGCGATAATAACAGCTAAATCAGTGTTGTTTATTATTCCTATTATAATCGTAATTGTGGGCTCTACAGTATTAGCATTATACATGCTAGTTATTTCAATCATCCGTAAGAGTACCTTTAATCGATAGTCATTGATTATAAAGACTAGTATATGATATAATTCGGAACGTATATAATGAATGGAGGACAATTTTCATGCATACACTTTTCATAGTACTATTAATTATTGATTGTATTGCATTAATCACTGTTGTATTACTCCAAGAAGGTAAAAGTAATGGACTTTCAGGTGCTATTAGTGGTGGCGCAGAACAGTTATTTGGTAAACAAAAACAACGTGGCGTCGATTTATTCTTGCATAGATTAACAATTATTTTAGCAGTCATTTTCTTTTTAATAATGATTGGTATCAGTTACTTTGGTTTATAAGGTCCGACGATGTTAATGTCGGGCTTTTTTATTTATAATGAATAGTGACGGACGACGTCATTGATATTTAGTCAGGAGACCTAAGGTCCGATTTTAAATAATGCATATTTCCGAGATAGTAAGGGAATATTTAGTTAAATATAATATTAATACGAAGCATTGTATTTGAATTAAAAAATATAACGCAAGAATAATTTTGAGATAATGATGGAAGAGGGATTTTAAATGCAAATTAAATTACCACAACCGTTTTTCTTTGAGGAAGGAAAACGAGCAGTCTTACTTCTACATGGATTTACAGGTAATTCATCAGACGTAAGACAATTAGGAAGATTCCTACAGAAGAAAGGTTACACTTCTTATGCGCCTCAATATGAAGGGCATGCTGCACCACCTGAAGAAATTCTAAAATCAAGCCCACATGTGTGGTTTAAAGATGTGATTGATGGTTATGATTATTTAGTGGACCAAGGCTATGAAGAAATTGCCGTAGCAGGCTTATCTCTTGGTGGTGTATTCGCATTGAAATTGAGCTTAAATCGTCCTGTAAAGGGTATTATAACTATGTGTGCACCCGCTGAAGGTAAAACGCAAGGTGCGATATACGAAGGCTTTTTAGAATATGCACGAAACTTCAAAAAATATGAAGGCAAAGATCAAGCAACGATTGATAAAGAAATGGAAGACTTCCATCCTACTGAAACGTTAAAAGAGTTAAGCGAAACATTAAATAACGTTAGAAACGAAATCGATGAAGTGTTAGATCCAATTTTAGTAGTACAAGCTGAAAATGATGAAATGATTAATCCTCAATCAGCAAATTATATATACGAGAATGTCGACTCAGATGAAAAAGACATCAAATGGTATGCAAATTCAGGACATGTCATTACAATCGATAAAGAAAAAGAACAAGTATTCGAAGATGTATACAGTTTCTTAGAAACTTTAGATTGGTCTGAATAATAAATTTAAAAATATTAAACGAAAGAAGAAAGGAGGGGCATGATGAATTTAAAGCAATCCATTGAAGAAATCATAAAGCAACCTGATTACGAACCGATGTCGGTATCTGATTTTCAAGATGCTTTAGGTCTTAATAGTGCCGACTCGTTTAGAGATTTAATAAAGGTGCTAGTAGAACTTGAACAAGCAGGTTTAGTTGAACGAACTAAAACAGATAGATACCAACGCAAACAATCGCATAAAAGTTCAAATTCTAAGTTAATTAAAGGGACGTTAAGTCAAAATAAGAAGGGCTTTGCATTCCTACGTCCTGAACTAGAAGATATGGATGATATCTTTATTCCACCAACGAAGATTAATCGTGCATTAGATGGTGATATAGTTATTGTAGAAATACAGAAGTCTAAAGGTGAGCATAAAGGTAAAATTGAAGGCGAAGTTAAATCAATCGAGAAACATTCTGTCACTCAAGTAGTCGGTACCTATAGTGAAGCGAAACATTTTGGCTTTGTTATCCCAGATGATAAACGTATTATGCAAGACATTTTCATACCGAAAGGTCAAAGTCTTGGTGCGGTAGATGGTCATAAAGTACTCGTTCAAATTACGAAGTATGCAGATGGTACAGATAATCCTGAAGGACATATATCTGCGATTCTAGGCCATAAAAATGACCCAGGAGTAGATATCTTATCAATCATTTATCAGCACGGTATCGAAATCGAATTCCCTGATAATGTATTGAAAGAAGCCGAAGCGGTTCCTGAAGAGATTAAGCCTGATGAAATTAAAGGTCGTACAGACTTACGTGACGAGTTAACGATTACCATTGATGGTGCAGACGCAAAAGACTTAGACGATGCTATTAGTGTAAAAAAATTAAAAAATGGTCACACTGAATTAACTGTAAGTATTGCGGATGTTAGCTACTATGTTAAAGAAGACTCAGAACTTGATAAAGAAGCTTACGATAGAGCGACAAGTGTTTATTTAGTAGACCGTGTTATTCCAATGATTCCACACCGTTTGAGTAATGGTATTTGTTCATTGAACCCAGAAGTCGATCGCTTAACACTAAGTTGTCGCATGGAAATCAATGAACGAGGCGAAGTGGTTAATCATGACATTTTTGATAGTGTAATCCATTCTAATTACAGAATGACATATGATGCAGTTAATCAAATTATAACTGAAAAGGCCCCTGACGTACGTAAGCAGTATCAAGAAATTACACCAATGCTTGATTTAGCACAAGATTTATCAAATCGTTTAATCCAAATGCGTAAACGTCGTGGTGAAATTGACTTTGACATAAGTGAAGCTAAAGTGTTAGTGAATAACGAAGGCTTACCAACTGATGTGGTTTTACGTGAGCGAGGCGAAGGTGAACGTTTAATTGAATCATTTATGTTAGCTGCTAACGAAACGGTGGCAGAACATTTCAATAAACTTGAAGTTCCTTTCATTTACCGTGTTCACGAACAACCTAAATCAGATCGTTTAAGACAGTTCTTCGACTTTATTACAAACTTTGGAATTATGATTAAAGGTACGGGTGAGGATATTCATCCTTCAACATTACAATCTATCCAAGAAGAAGTTGAAGGTCGCTCTGAACAAATGGTTATCTCAACAATGATGTTACGTTCAATGCAACAAGCACATTATGATGATACAAACTTAGGTCACTTCGGTTTATCAGCGGAATACTATACACATTTTACATCACCTATTAGACGTTATCCGGACTTAACAGTTCATCGTTTAATTCGAAAATATCTTATCGATAATTCAATGAATAACAAAGAATTACACAAATGGGAAGATAAATTACCTGAATTAGCTGAGCACACATCTCAACGTGAACGTCGTGCAATTGAAGCAGAACGAGATACTGATGAATTGAAAAAAGCTGAGTATATGATTCAACATATCGGTGATGAATTTGAAGGTATTGTAAGCTCTGTTGCAAATTTTGGTATGTTTATCGAACTACCTAACACAATTGAAGGTATGGTTCATATTTCAAATATGACAGATGATTATTATCAATTTGATGAACGCCAAATGGCACTTATTGGTGAGCGCCAAGCAAAAGTATTCCGTATAGGCGATCAAGTTACAGTGAAAGTCACACATGTCGATGTAGATGAACGAATGATTGATTTCCAAATTGTTGGTATGCCATTGCCAAAAAATGATCGAAGTCAACGACCATCGAGAGGTAAAACGATTCAAGCTAAAACACGTGGCAAGTCTTTAGATAAATCAAAAGATGATGATCATAAAGGCAAGAAGAAAAAACGTAAGCAACGAAAAGGTAAAAACCAACGTAGTCGTGATAAACAAGGTAAAACGAATCACAAACCATTCTATAAAGATAAAAGTGTGAAGAAAAAATCACGTCGTAAGAAAAAATAATCAGCAAAGAGGTGACACAGATTAATGGCTAAGAAGAAAACGAAATCACCCGGTACACTAGCTGAAAACCGTAAAGCCAGACATGATTATAATATTGAAGATACAATTGAAGCGGGTATTGCTTTAAAGGGAACAGAGATTAAATCTATTCGTCGTGGTAGTGCCAATTTGAAAGATAGCTATGCGCAAGTTAAACGTGGCGAGATGTTCATTAATAATATGCACATTGCACCTTATGAGGAAGGTAACCGTTTCAATCATGACCCTTTACGTTCTAGAAAGTTATTACTTCATAAGAAGGAAATTATTAAACTTGGCGAACGTACGAGAGAAATTGGCTATTCACTTATTCCATTAAAACTTTATTTAAAACATGGTCAATGTAAAGTCTTATTAGGCGTAGCACGTGGTAAGAAAATACATGATAAACGTCAAGCTTTAAAAGATAAAGCAATGAAACGTGATGTTGATCGTGCAATCAAAGACCGTTATTAAGCGTGTTTGTTGCTTAATCTGGTGCTATTTGGTATGATAACTGATGTTGTGAATAAAAAAATACGTTAGATAGAGAGTGAAGTAGGATTCTTTCGATTGTGTTATTTCACTTTAGTATGAATGACTAGAACTAAGAATTGCTTTATATTGCTTTCTTAGTTCAGTCAGTCACTACGTATTGTAATGATTTATAAATTTTATTACGGGGGCGTTTTTGGATTCGACAGGGGTCCCTCGAGCACATTAAGCGTGTCGGAGGGTTGTCTCCGACATCAACACATTTCAGTAAATATAACTGACAAATCAAACAATAATTTCGCAGTAGCTGCGTAATAGCACTCTGCATCGCCTAACAGCATCTCCTACGTGCTGTTAACGCGATTCAACCCTAGTAGGATATGCTAAACACTGCCGTTTGAAGTCTGTTTAGAAGAAATCCAATCAAACTAGCATAATACTGGTTGTCTGTTGCTTACTATTATGCGAAATTCATCAATAGACTACACACGTAGAAAGGTGTGTATCAGGACCTCTGGACGCGGGTTCGAATCCCGCCGTCTCCATACGACAAGCCTTATACAAAGGGTTTTCAAGCTAGCAAGTGTCAATAATGTGTCAAGAAAATAATTCTCTGACACGTTGACCTTGCTCTTTTTTATGTTCTTCTAGTAAATGTGAATAGGTTTCTAACGTAATAGAAATTGACGCGTGACCTAGTCGTTTACTTATATATTCAATTGGCAAGCCTTTGGATAATAAATAAGATGTGTGCGTGTGTCTTAACGAATAAGGGGTTATATTATCATTTTCTAAACCCACTTGTTTTTTAGTGTGATTAAACGATTTTTTTATAGCATTGTGACTTAATTTGAAAAGTTTACCGTCAATTCGTCGTGGTAATTTAGTTAGTTTTGAATTTATCAGTAGAACATCTTTAGTCGATACTTCTACATCACGTTTGCTATTTTTGGTTTTGGTTCCTGGCAAATGGATTATACCTTCACTTTTGTTCAAATCTTTATACGTCATATTAATTAAATCGCTATATCTTGCACCAGTAATCGCTAGTAAATACAAAAATATATAACTTTGTTCATTTCTACTTTTAAAGTAATCTAGCATAGCTAAATAATGCGTGATACTCATATATTTGTATCGTTCATCTTTTGCTTTAACAGTACCGTTTATAGCTATGTTATATGTTGGGTCTTTTTTGATATGACCGTCATACACTGCGTCTTTTAAGCATTGACTTAAACAACCGTTTACTTTACGCACTGTTTCATCTGCGTGTCCTTCTCCAAACCTATTTAAAAATTTTTGATATTCTGATCGTGTAATGTTTTTGAGTAACATATTCTTGCCAAAGTATTCATTAAATAATCTCAAAGACCTCTCATACCAATAATATTGCATAGGCGATACTTTCTTTTTATTCTTAATGATTAACCACTCGTTATAGTAATCTTCCAATTTTTTATTATCTTCAAATTTGCTACCATCTTCTAAATCTCTGATTAAACGTTGTGCTGCATTTGTTGCTTCTGCTTTCGTTTTAAATCCAGATTTACGTTTTTTACCAGATTTAAAACTAGGGTGCTTTACATCATACTGCCAGCTTGTAGAGTTCTTATTTTTACGTTTTGTAATAGTAAATGACGTCATTTAACTCATTCCTCCTCAAAAAAGGTAAAAAATAATAAGGGTAGACGGGCTACCCTAAAAATATTATTGTTGTACTGCTGCTTCTTGTGCTTCTTGTTGTCTTTTAGCCCAACTGTCGTAACCTTCGTTTTTACCTACCCAGATTGGACCACCTACATGAGCGTTAGGGTCATCCCAAACTTGTGCGCTTGCTTTACGTGCCTCTTCATATTCCGCGCGTCCATATCCCATTTGCGACTCATTATGTGTAGTAGGTTTGTTTTTATTCCATTCTTTAATTTCATCTTGCGTCATATAATTATTGTTATTTTGTGGTTGTTGATTGCTACTTTGTTGTTGGTTATTGTTAGCTTGTTGGTTGCCAGTGTTTTGTTGCTGTTGTTGAGTAGCTTGCTTACCTTGTGGACGTTCGTTACCGTTATCACTTTGAGTTTTCTCATTATCGTTTTTAGATGTGCTTTCAGATTCGTTGTTAGCAACATCGTTATTACTATCATCTGAACTAGCTTGTTGTTTATCATCATTAGTGTTTTTGTTCGATTTATCCTTGTTTTCTAATTTCTTATCTTTCTTTGGATCATTAGACTTTTTGTCTGATTTACTTTCTGATTTTTTATTATCTTCCTTTTTCTCACTATCGTTATTACCACATGCACCTAATACTAATAAACTTGCAAATATTAAAAATAAAAACTTTTTCATTCTACATTTCCCCTTTATTTTAAAGTGTTGTCCATTGATTTTGTATACTTTTCAAATGTGCTATTTTCTATCTCGCCATTCATTTGAAGTAAAAAATTGTCTTTAGAATATGTGTGAGAGTATAGCATCGCGCTTTCTTTTCCTAGTTGATCATAATAATTTTTAGTCTGTTTCAAATCATCATCATTTTTAAATCTCATAATTCTAGCGTGTTTATCGCCGTCAACTACAAAAATTTTAGCCTCCTCAGCTTTCATTGGTGCTGCACCGAAATCATCGCGAGACATTTTCTTTTCGTTTTTTACGTTTAAGCCGTCATCTTCGAAGCCTTTTGTTAAATCTTTAACCTCATACGATTTACCACATGCACCTAAAAAAATCAATGCGATTACAATTATCCCTAATACCTTTTTCATTTTTGAGTTTCTCCTTTACTATACTTCTTTATATTCAAACACTCGTAACGGCTCAAACTGAATAACATATTTACCGCACCGAGTGGAATAACCATATTTTTGTTTATAATGTTCAATACTTTGTAGGACGAAATCTTCTGTTACTTCAAAAAAATTAGCAAGTTCATATAAATTATGAATGCCTTGCAAGAATGCTTCAATTATACCTTCTAGAGATATAAGTTTTTCATTAGCTAATCTTCGTGCTTTTAATTCGTATTTTTTATTTTGTATATCTTGTTCATTAAGTATATTGCCGTAAGTGATTTCATGGTGGGCTAGTTCTTCCGACAAAATCTCTAGCTTTTTTGCGTCAGATAAATTTTTATCAATCAATATTACTCCGTTATCATAGAAACCTTTAAACATTCCCGGTAATTCTAAAGTATCACAAATATGTAAATGACTATTCTGAATTAACAAATCTTCATATTTCCCCACATAATCAGTCCTTTTTACGTGCCTGACGAACTAATTCTGCAAAATCTCTTATTTTTTTAAGTTCTTCTTCCGTAAAATCGTCGTCTAAATGTGCTGCAACAGTATCTTGTTCAACTTTTTCAATTTGACTTTCAGTAATTCTTGATTTTGGGACGCCAAAGTAGTCAGCAAGTTGTTGTATTTTTTGTATTCTCGGATATTTATTTTGTTTAATCCAATTTGAAACAGTTGGTTGAGAAACGCCAATAGCTTTAGCAAGTTGTTGTTGGTCAATATTTTTCTCTTTCATGAGGTCTTGGATATTTTTTGATAAATTTTTTCTAACATTATTTTCCATATTTTTTACTCCTCTTAATATTACTTAATGTAATATTAAGTTACCACAAGTTATATTACTTTACAATACTATTTATAACTTTTTTACGTAATTTATAACTTTTACTGTTGACATATCCTATAAAGTAATATAAAGTTATATTTGCGAAAGCGAGGTGAGAGAAAATGCCTGAGCAACTCACAATAAAAAAATGGCGTATCATTTCGGATATGAAGCAACAAGAAGTGGCTGACAAGCTTGGTGTAACAGCTAAAACAGTCGGTCAATGGGAAAAGGAAGACGCTACTCCTAGTAATGTAGTGATTTACGCTTTAGCAAAACTATACAAAATCGAGGTAGACCAGATAAAGGTCTAAAAATTTTTATCTTCTAGTATAACTTTTTATAACTTTAGGAGGATGGAAATGAGCAATATAAAAATTTTTAATTTCGAAGATTTACCAGTAAGAACAACTACCGTTGATAACGAACCATATTTTGTTGGGAATGACGTTGCTCAAATTTTAGGATATGAAGATTATCGTGGAGCAATTAACAAAAAGGTAGATAGTGATGATAAGCTGCGTAGCCAAATTGACCACGCAGGTCAAAAACGTAACGTAACACTCATCAACGAAAGTGGACTTTATAGCTTAATCTTCTCGAGCAAGTTAGAAAGTGCGAAACGTTTCAAGCGTTGGGTAACGTCAGAAGTTCTACCTTCCATTCGTAAACATGGTATTTATGCAACAGACAATGTAATTGAACAAACAATTCAAAACCCTGACTACATCATTCACGTATTAACAGAATTTAAGAAAGAACGTGAAGGTCGATTAGTCGCAGAACAACAAGTAAATGAACTTAAACCTAAAGCAACTTATTACGACTTAGTTTTACAGAATAAATCATTACTATCAGTAAGTAAGATTGCTAAAGACTATGGAATGAGTGCAAGAAGTTTAAACAAGTTATTGCATAGCTTAGGTGTTCAATACAAGCAAGGCGACATTTGGTTGTTATATGCGAAGTATCAAGACAAAGGATATACGCACACAAGCACATATGCATTAGATGAAGAACATTCAAAAGTAACTACAAAATGGACGCAGAAAGGTCGTTTATTCATCTACGAGTTACTGAAAGAACATGACATTTTACCAGTAATAGAACAGGAGGCATAACCATGAAATTTTTATACAAAACAACCCTCCTCATCACAATGGCAGTTGTGGCGTGGAAGGTCGTAAAGATTGAGAATTACTCAAGACCTAAGAAAATAAATTTGGAAATTCGTTAGAAAGTTTATCAAGATTTCTTTTTAATTCGTAATAATATTTTGTGTAATCATTGACTAAATCGATTGTTGGACTAGGATTTTCCATTAATTCTTTTTCAGCCTCGATCTTAACTCTCATTAAAGCTAAATCATGGGCGCGTTGCTCAATAGATAATTCAGACATAGTTATCCACCTCCTTAGGTTGATAACCAAATTATACACGAAAGGAGTGTTATTAAATGGAACAAGAATACAAATACTTTTTAGATGTTAAAGGTTTTGTCGAAGTAAGCGGTCTTTCGAAAGATGACTTCGAAAAGAAAGTAGCGCCTAATCAAGAATTCAAAAAATTTATTCATAAATTCGAAGACAGTCGCAAACGTTACATCAAAGTTAAACCGGCATTAAAGTTTATCGAAAATAATTTGATGATTAGCGAAACTGATTTATAAAGGGGTGATAAGAAATGACTAACAAAGACAAAGCAACCATAATCGCAGGAATGATGTTCAACGTGACATTTTTCTTGGCAATGGTTATGAGCGTATTTATTACTAACGCAGTTGCAATTGGAATAGTTGCGTCAACAGTAACTTATCTGTTTTTCGACAAATTATTTTACGCACAAAAAAAGACTGATACCCACGCCAATGAGTAACAGTCAAAATTTAACCAAAACACACAATTTAATTAAACCAAAATACACGAAGGAGGTCAACTATGGCCGAAACAATAGAGGTAAGTAAAAAGGATTTTAACAAATATTGTAAAGACAGTATCGACTTAGTTTTACTTGCTAATGATTATAAATTTTTAGAACGCCAGTATCAAAATGCGCAGGACCATATTGAAGAATTGCGAAACGACATCAAGTTTTATATGGAATTGTACCAAAGCGCAGACGCTAGGGCAGATAGATCGAATAAAAGACTGGAGGAGTATATCGATGCAAGAGCCAATATTAAATTGTGAAGTAGAATATCGCATCAAAGATAATTACTTTGGACGTTGGATCACTAATAAACCTACTGCTCAAGAATACGCTAATTACAATGCTTTAAGACGTAATGCTCGTAAATTCGATGGTTTGCAAGATATAGACATTGACTGGGATAAACATTTGATTGAAGTATCAACAATCGAAACGAAAGAAACGCGTAAAGTATACAGTTTTGAAGATTTGGAGGAGGTAAACGATGGCTGAACAACTTAATTTATTTCAAAAGATAGCAGATGTTAAAGCCAATATTGATGGTTTTACTAAAGACACCAAAGGTTACAACTATTCTTACGTAAGTGGCTCTCAAGTCCTTCATAGAATAAGAAACAAGATGATTGAACATAATTTATTACTTGTACCATACACAGAAAACGAAGAAGTAACTGAAACCACAAATGCGAAAGGTAAACCAGAACATATTATTAAATTGAAACTGACTTATAAATGGATCAATGCAGATAATCCACAAGAAATTTTAGAAGTACCTTTCTTCGCAGTAGGCCAACAAGACGATGTATCGAAAGCACATGGTACTGCATTAACTTATGCAGAAAGATATTTCTTAATGAAATTCTTCAATATTCCAACTGATGAAGATGATGCAGATGCAAAACAAAAACAAGAAAAATATAACAAGGTAAGTAGTAAAACGGTTGGCGTTCTAAAACAAGAAGTATTTGATTTTGTTGATTTGATGAAGTCATTAGGAAAAGACGTAACGCAACAACAAGCAGAAAGCACATTTGGAATACAAGATTACACGTCGATGTCTGAACAACAAGCAGTAACTACAATCAATAACATTCAAGCAATGGCGAAGAAATATAAGGAGAATACAAATGACTAATTTAACAATTTTAACAGGACGTATCACTAAAGATTTAGAACTAAAACAAGCAGGACAAACTCAAGTAACTAACTTCTCATTAGCAGTAGATAACCCATTCAAAAAAGACGACACATCATTTTTTGACATCGTAGCATTCGGTAAAACTGCTGAACTACTTAATAACTACTGTGGTAAAGGTAGCAAAATTTTAATCGAAGGCAACTTGAAACAAGATAGATTTCAAGACAAAGAAGGAAACAATCGTTCAGTAGTACGAGTAATTGCTAACAGAATTGAATTTTTAGATAGCAAAGGTAGTAATCAACAAAACGGTCAACCTCAACAACAAAGAGGACAAGCACCAGCAGGAAATAATCCATTTGATAATGGTACAGACATCGATAACTCAGATTTGCCTTTCTGATTGGACTGATGTAGATGGCGAAAATCAAAAACTACATTACTCAAGATGACGGTACAACTACCGTTGTCATTGAGGGTGTAGATATAGATAACAAAACATCGTTATTACTGGATAACGGTTTTGATGTAGAAGTTGATGTCATTCCAGTTGATCCATTCAGAATTACAAACAAGCAACGTAAGAAGATATTCGCACTCGTCAAAGATATAGAAGTTCATACGGGTATGCCGATGGACTACATGAGACATATGTTTATTGAATATGTCAGAACGTATTACGGATATGATGAACGTATTTCACTTAGTAACTGCACACGTACACAGGCAAGCCAAATTATCGAGGTTACATTGGACTGGATATTTCACAATGATATACCACTTGCATATAAAACAAGCGATTTACTCAAACAAGACAAATCATTTTTATATTGGTCAACGGTCAATCGTAACTGTGTTATCTGTGGAAAGCGTGGAGAATTAGCTCATCATAAAGCGATTGGCAGAGGTGCTAATCGTAAGAAAATGGAACATTACGGATACGAGGTATTGTGTTTGTGCAGAGAACACCATCAATCGCAACACGATATGGGTGTAGAAAGTTTTGATAAATTGCATCATCTTGAGAGTTCGTGGATTCCAGTAGATGAACGACTAAACAGAATGCTGAAAGGAGAGAAAGCGAATGATAGATAGATTTGATGTAGGAGAGCGTATCAACGATAGAAGATCACGTTTAGGAATGACACAAAACGAATTAGCTAACAAAATCGGAATAACTAGATCAACAGTTCAGAAATGGGAGTCTGGCGTTCACCTACCTAAAAAAGAAACGATACCTAAAATAGCTAAATACCTAAATTATAACGAAAGATATCTGTTATATGGAGATGACAGTAATGAGTAATTTATTAATTGACGATTATCCAATACTTGTACTTCCTAAGTTAGCTAATGAGATAGGACTTAATGAAGCAATTGTATTACAACAAATGCATTACTGGTTGAAAAAAAGTAACCATAACTACGATGGCAGACGTTGGATATACAACTCATTTCCTGAATGGCAAAAGCACTTTCCTTTTTGGTCGGTAATAACAATCAAGCGTACTGTATACAGTTTAGAAAAACAAAATCTACTTTACGTAGGTAATTATAATAAAGCGAAATTCGACAAAACGAAGTGGTACAGCATTAATTATGAAACTTTGGAAGGTATGAGACGACCATCGTATCAAAATGATACGACGAGTGTATCAAAAAGATACGATGGAGCGTATCAAAATGATACGACCAATACCAGAGACTACACAGAGATTACAACAGAGACTACTAACAATAATATATTGTCTCCTTCGTCGACTGCATATCCTTACAAAGACGTGATTGATTACCTTAATAAAAAAACTGGTAAGCACTACAAATCAACGACTAAGAAAAATCAAACAGTCATACGTGCTAGAACAGATGAAGGTTTTACATTAGATGACTTCAAACAAGTTATTAACAACAAGGTTATTGAGTGGAAAGGTACAGACATGGAAAAGTATCTACGACCTGAAACATTATTCGGAACTAAATTTGAAGGATATCTCAATCAAGAAACACAACCTAGTGGCATGGATCAACTAAACAGAATGAAGTATGACGAAAGTTATTGGGACTAGGAGTGATAAGACATGCAATCATTAGGAAGTTTAGCAAGAAATATCAAGCCTAATCAAAATATTGTAGAAGAAGAACATAATCTTAAATGTGAAAGATGTGGCAACACCTACGACTATTACAAATTTAGTAATGGCAAAGAGTTCAGACACGGTTGTGATTGCTCAATGATTGCTGCTGGTAAAAAAGCTGAGCAACAGAGAAAGCAGAAGTACCTCAATCGTATCTTTAACCAATCTAATGTGAATGCATCTTTACGTGATGCAACAGTTAACAGTTACCAACCACAAAATGACCATCAAGTACATGCAAAGAGTACGGCTATTGAGTACGTTAAAGGTTTTTCGGTAGATAAACCTAAGTCATTAATACTACAAGGCTCATATGGTACTGGAAAAAGCCATTTAGCCTATGCCATAGCAAAGGCAATTAAGCAACAAGGATATTCGGTAGCATTCATGCATATTCCAATGTTAATGGAGCGTATTAAAGCGACATACAACCGAAATGCTACTGAAACAACAGATGAACTCGTACAACTATTAAGCAACATTGATTTGCTTGTACTTGATGATGTAGGTGTAGAAAATACTGAACACACATTAAACAAACTGTTTTCAATCGTAGATAACAGAGTAGGCAAGAACAATATCTTTACCACTAACTTTAGTGATAAAGAATTAAATCAAAATATGAACTGGCAACGGATCAATTCACGCATGAAACAAAATGCGAGAACGGTTCGAGTGCTAGGAGATGATTTCAGAGGACGTGACGCATGGTGACGATAGACGACATCAAACTCAATCTTGAGTGTTCAGATGTGTATGCTCAGAAACTCATAGAATACGCACAAGGCGACCAAGACAAGTTGGAGGATATATACTTCCAGAAACTTGCAGAACGTCGTGTGAGGGAGGCAGTGGTCGAATATGGGACTTAGAGAAAATCAACCTAAAGCATATAGCTTATATGAAAGCGACGGTTGGGAAATGCTTAGGGTTCTGCCTAGAGATGACGGTACTTTCTATCTTGCTAATAAAGGTGGAATGAGTGATAAGTACTTTAAAGCATCTGTGACTAAAGATGAGTTAGCAAAGATGAAACGTAAGCATAAATTATTTAGAAAAGAAGAATTACAACAGCAGACAACAATAGATGAATTCTTATTCTAGGAGTGACAACGTGCAGATAGAAATTAACTTTAACGAAACGTATGAGGCACCTATTGGCTCGCCTCGTCCACGTTTCAGAAATACAGGTAGATTTGTTCAAACATACATGCCAGCGTCATATACGTCGCATAAGAAGTTTATACAGAACCAGTTACCTAAAAAAATGTTGAATACACAACTTAAGGTGTCGCTTTATTTTTATTTTAAACCACCTAAGAGTTGGTCGAAAAAACAGAAACTGATAGCGATAGGTCAGTACAAACGTACTAAACCAGATATAGATAACTTAATCAAAACTGTGTTAGATGCAGCGAACGATCACCTATGGAAAGACGATAATCAAATCGTTGAAATACACAGTTTTAAGCAATATGCAGAGGAACCGAAAATTATTTTAGAAGTGGAGGAAGTGTAATGCAGGAAGAAACACTAAAACTCACATTCGATTTAACCGTCGAAGTAGAACAACCTATTTGGATAAACAAGCACGCAGATAGAGAAAACTATATCGAACATTACGCTAATAGATATAAAAATGACCCTGACAATTTACTCGATAATATCAAAAATATTACTGACGTTAGTGTCAGTTACGCAGATTGGAAGTGACACCATGCCGAAAGCAAAAAGAATTATGTACAAAGGTCAAGAATACACATTATCGAAAGACGAAATTAATCAAATGCGTAAAGGTAAGGTAACAGCCGATGCATTTGATGAACGTATCGCAAAGGGTTGGAACATTAAAGACGCAGTTTATTTAAATCATAACTTTGTACCGTTTAAGAATGGTGTGTATCTAGCAGTACCAGTATTTAATGATACTTACTACATTAAAAGGTCAGATTTCGAAGATATGCGACAAAAACATAATCTAAGCACACAAAAAATATTCTCAAGAGTTAGAAAACAACCTATCGAAGAAGTTATACCGGAAGAATACACAATTTATGAAAAGGAAAGCGATGATGATATGAATTATTTAGCGGAACAGAGAGAGCGTGAGGAACGTATCAAAGCACGTGAATTAAACAGATTAAAAGAACGCAAGCCACATTTATTTAACGGTACACCACAAAAACATGTATTTGATAAATATTGCGTTCACTTATTCGAAAACAATGTATTTGCTAAAGTCAAAACAGATCAATACGGCAATGTACAGAGGGGGTAGCGGAATGGAAAATGTAAGAATAATTGATTTGAAAGTAGATAATATTGTTCAGTTCCAAGCAACATTTAAAGGTGTTACTGCTATGCAAACGGCCATAGTCAATCGTGTGTATGCAAAAGAAATACTATTAAAAACAGTTTGGTACGCAGAGGTTGAGAATGCAGGTGGTTATAAATTCACACTTACAGATAATGATGACTTTGTGAGAGTTGATGAGCCATTCACACGTAAAGTGGATATGAAGGAAGGACAAGACATGGTACACGAACCACCTCATTATCAGTTCGGTAAATTTTCGGCAAGAATGATTATCGAATTAGTAGGTAAGACGTACAAATCGGCGTCAGTATTTTATCACGTAGGGAATGCACTCAAATACTTAATGAGAGCGCCTAGAAAGAATGGTTTAGAAGATTTACAAAAAGCTAAGCAAAGTGTCGAGTTTGCGATTGAATGTTGGGAGTGATGGTATATGAATGTTCATTTTAGCAGTAAATCAAATGAATGGACTACACCACAACATTTATTTGATGAATTAAATCAAGAATTTAATTTCACTCTAGATCCATGTGCAACTGAAGAAAATGCTAAGTGTAGTAAACACTTCACTATTGAAGATGACGGTTTGAGTAAAGATTGGTCAAATGATGTTGTGTTCATGAACCCACCTTACGGCAGAGAAATAAAAAAATGGATCAAGAAAGCATATGAAGAAAGTTTGAATGGTGCAACGGTTGTTTGTTTGATACCAGCAAGAACAGACACAATGTACTGGCATGATTTTATTTTCGATAAAGCAGATGACATTAGATTTTTAAAAGGTCGCTTGAAGTTTGGAAATGGTAAAAATAGTGCGCCTTTTCCAAGTGCAATAGTTGTTTATAAATATAAGGAGGACTAACTATGATCTATTTAGGTGGCGACATGCTAAGTATAGGGCAACAGATACGTCGTGAGTGGGAAAAGCAAGAGTTACAACGATTAGGCTTTAAAGTCTATGCACCACATGACGATAAGGGCATCAATGATAAAGCTAATGCTAAGCAAGATAAATTAGCAGAACGTATTGTAGCTAATGATACAGAGGGTATGGAACGCAGTAACATTATGATATTCGATTACTTACCTCATGCACAAGGGACAATTTGCGAAATGGGGTATGCACAGCACCTCAAAAGAGCAAGTGAGAAGGATATTAAGATTTATGTCCAATGTACTGACATTAGACAAGGAACAGGACATATTTCAGATGAGCAAGATCGTGCAGAGTTCAGTATCAATCAATATGTGTATGGCGTAATTATGGATATCACTGATGGTAGAGGTATTCAGACCTTTGATGAGATATGCGAAGAGTTGGTGGAAGAATGAAGTTTATAGATATATGTAGTGGTATAGGTGGTTTCCGTTCTGCATTAGAGAAACACGGTCATGAATGCATGGCGTTTGCAGAAATAGATAAGTTCGCAAAGCAAAGTTATAGGGCGATATACGATACAAAAAATGAGGAGGAGTTAGATGACATCACAAGCGTTACAGATGAACATTTTCGATTATACAGAGGACAAGTCGACATCATCACAGGTGGCTTTCCTTGCCAAACCTTTAGTATCGCAGGAAATCGCAGAGGGTTTGAAGATACAAGAGGGACAATCTTCTTTCATATTGCGAGGGCGATTAAAGAGATCCAACCATCTTATGTACTACTGGAAAACGTCAAAGGGTTACTCTCACACGACAAGGGGAGAACTTACGGAACAATCGTTCAAGCGTTGGATGAACTGGGGTATTTCATCGAATGGGGCTTGTTTAACAGCAAATATTGGGGAGTTCCACAAAATAGAGAACGAGTGTACATCTTAGTTACACGTAAAGACGTATGGAAAGAACCTAAGTTATTTAACCTACTCAAACAACAAACAAGCGTTAATACACGACTAGTTGACATCTTAGAAACGGATGTAGACGAAACTTACTATTTGTCAGAGTCGGGTTATCTCGCTAAGGAAGAATATGGACGTATGGGCAAACAAGCTGTTGAAACTATAAAAGAAAACATGGAAGAAATACGTGATGGTTACACAATTAATGCTTTTAATAAAACAATTGATAAAAGCGGTTTAAGTCCTACATTAACGACTAGACCAGAAGGGTTTAAAACAGCTATTTTACTTGTTGTTGATCAATTAAGGGTTAGAAAACTTACACCGTTAGAATGTTGGCGACTTCAGGGCTTTACAGATGAACAGTTTTATAAAGCTAAAAATAGCGGAGTGAGTAAATCACAATTATATAAACAAGCAGGTAATGCAGTAACTATTAATGTCGTAGATGCGATTGTAGGTGAGTTGGAATGATATTATCCAACACAATTAACCAACGCTATCGCTATGCTACACAAGGCAAGACACCTACACAGATACAACAGGAATTACGCAAGATAGGTGTCAACGGCTTTGTGGTTAAGGTAGCAGGAAGTAGAGTGACGATGTTGGTAAGTGAGAACGATATTAAAAGGAACAGGGAGTGTGTAAGGAATGGCAACAGATAAACAAGTTGAGTATGTTGAAAGTTTACAAAATCAAACTTCACTTACTGATTACAGTCGCAAAGAAATAAAAGCAATGACGCATAAAGAAATAAGCGATTTGATAGATGAATTAAATAACGATATAGCGTATGACGAAGTGATGAGTACAGGACTACCAAACCAATAAGAACAGGGAGTGTTTGAGATGATACCTAAGCGATATCTAGGAAAAATGAGATTTAATAATAGGAAGAACGAAGAATATTGCTCTTTATATGATTGTCCTGTTTGCGGAAAAGAGATTGTTCGTCCTACTGGAGAAGGTAATAGATTGACAGCTTGTTCACAATCATGTTCTCAATTAGGAAAAGATAGAGGAACGTATAAACCATATATCTATATAAACGAATATAAATATATTTATAACCCTAAACACCCTAACTCTTTTAAAAGTGGATATATAGCTGAACATAGGTTAATTGCAGAAAAAACAGTCGGTAGATATTTGAATGAAAATGAAATAGTACACCATATAAATGGCAATAAAACTGATAACAGAATAGAAAACCTAGAAATTATGAGCGCATCAGAACATAACAAAATCCATTCGAATAAAAGGAGTAGAGATCAATATGGAAAGTATATCGTTTAGAGCGTGGGATAAAGAAGAAAAGAAAATGCATAAAGTAAAAACTATTGAATTCAGTCGCAGAGGTGCAAGAATTATACATTTAGCCGAAGTAAATTCTAACGGTAAAGGAGATCATAAAAGATGGCATTCATCTGTTGAACTCATGCAATCAACTGGCTTGAAAGATAAGAACGGTACCGAAATTTATGAAGGGGATATCGTAGAACTTAAATATCCATATGATAAACGTATAAAAACAAGAGGGATTATTGTTTGGGATATTTATAAACCTTGTTTTGGAATAAGTATGAAAGAAACTACTGAACGATATGAATTATACAGACTAACAGCAGAAAATTATTTGACAGTAATTGGTAATGTACATCGAAACCCAGAGTTATTGGAGGGATAGGAAATGCCAGAGATAACTAAGGAGCGATTATTAAAATTCATTAGAAACAATGACTTAGATTTAGACGAAAGCTATCCACGTAGTGATTGGTGGAAATTTAGAAATGAACGTGACGCTTACAAGAAACAACGTGATGAACTCATCAATGATATGGCAGAAGTGAAAAGGAAGGCAGAGGCGTTTGATGAGATAGATGATTTAATCGTTAACGGGACATTAAAAGATAGAGAGCCAAATGCAATATTTCAAAACATCTGTCATGTAATTATAAATTTAAAGGAGTGTGGTAGTGATGAGTGAACAAACTATACTCCTTGATGAAAATGACTTACTCAGTTTATTAAATGGTGGCAGTTTTCATACATTGGTCGGTAACCAAAAAGTAGTTATTAAGCAGTCGTTACTTAAACCAGCATTAGCACCTATGTTGAATTACCGATATCAAATAGTTGATACAAAAACAGAACGTGAACGTTTATCAAGAATGGTATCACATTCAATTAATTCAAATATTGGAGGAACAATAAATGAAAAACGTAATTAAATTTGTAGGTAAATCAATAATTAGAACAGTAGTCACTAGAATAGTTAAGGACTTAATTGCAGCATATAAATTTACAGAGTATGCAAAAAGAGAACAATCAAAAGAAGAACAAGCTTTTTTCAGAGCGTGTAACAGAATAGGAATGTCTGATATTCAAATATATCGTTTATCACAAATTATGGAAGAAGAAACGGAGAGAAAATAATGTCAATTTTACCAATTAAATTATTATCAGAAAATGCAATCTTGCCAACGAGAGCAAATCCAACAGATAGTGGATTAGATTTATATGTCGCAGAAGATACAACAATTCCAGCACATAGTACAGTCGTAGTACCAACACACATTGCAATTGATTTAGCATATGGATATGAGGCGCAAGTGAGACCACGTTCAGGTAATTCACTTAAAACTAAGTTACGTGTAGCGTTAGGTACAATCGATCACACTTATAACAAAGAAATTGGAATTATCACAGACAATATCGGTGATGAGGCAATCGTAGTTAAAGCAGGTACACGTTTAGCACAATTAGTCATTGCGCCAGTAATGTTACCAGAGCCAACGGAGGTGCAAGAGTTTGATGAAGTGTCGGAAAGAGGAGCGTATGGAAGCACAGGAGAGTAAGGATATATTAGAAAAAGTAAAAGAGGTGCTGGGGAAGTGAAAACGACAGATTTTATTGAATTAGTTAAACGTTTAGGATACAAAGTCAACTTGTCATACAAAAATGTAAATCATAAAAAGACTAAACTTTTAATCTATACAGAAAATGAGAGGCATCCAAGTGCATGGGTTTTTGTACATGAACAGTATTCTTTTAGAAGTTTAGGAATTAATAGTGAATTGTTCACATTGTTAGTGATGTATGCAAGCACTTCTATTAGTGAACGAGGTGGTAACTTATGCAATACCTAATACGTCAATTCAAAGACAGCACAGGTCACATTCACACTGATATTGAGAAAGCACGCACAAACGAAACTCTCTCTATTGTAGAGGCAGAGAGTAAGGAGCAAGCGTTGAAAGTATATAAAGCGCAACGTCAGAAAGAGGCTTTGATGTCCGTCATTAAAGGTTACAAAAAACTTAAGGAGCGATTGTTTAATGTTTAAACGCATACTAAAAATATGGTTCATCATCGCATTGTATGAACTAAGCAAATATCTAACTAACGAACTTATTATCTATTTACAATCTGAAGATGATATTGATACTGCACCTAAAGACTTTGCTAGAGAGAGTGATCAATACGATATTAACGATTTGGCAGGTGGGTATTAACTTGTACAGTAAAGAGGCTATTATCAATATGATTGGTACACACAAAATGAAATGTAATGTTATTGCAGATGCTATGCCAGATTATGATAGCAATTCAATTGCACAATACGGTATACAAGCGACATTACCTAAACCACAGGGACAAAATAGTAGTAAAGTGGAAGATGTGGTGATTAAGTTAGAACGAACTAATAAACGTTATGCACAGATGTTACGTGAGATTGAATTTATTAATCAATCACAACAGAAATTAGGACATGTAGACTTTTGTTTTCTAGAGTTACTCAAAAAAGGGTACAAGCGTGATGATGTGATTAAAAATTTACCTAATTCTAAACTAAACAGAAATAATTTTTTAGCACGACGTGATGAGTTAGCAGAAAAGATATACTTATTACAGTGACGAAAATGACGAAAATGACTGAAATGACTCTATTTTGAAAGGGTAAAATTATTTTATATAATTGTTGTGTAAGAACTATCCACACAAACCCTCGTTTTGAGGTAGCTGGTTAGTTCTCAATGAAAGTGATTAAGTTTGGTAATGGTCGTATTGGCCAGCCACTGATTGCTTGAGTGCCTATCCGTTGGGTAGGTGCTTTTTCTCCTTTCTGGATAAACTTGATTTTGCATTATTAATTACCTCCCATATGCGACTATTCGAGAGTAACTCGGGTAGTCTTTTTTTATTACAAATTTAAAGAGTATTTAACGTAAAGGCGTGTGATACAGTGAAAACAATTGATTAAATTAACACCCAAACAAGAGAAGTTTGTTTTAGGACTTATAGAAGGTAAAAGCCAACGCAAGGCATACATTGACGCAGGCTATTCGACCAAAGGTAAGAGTGGCGAATACTTAGATAAAGAAGCAAGTACACTTTTAAAAAATCGGAAGGTTTTCGGAAGGTACGAAGAATTGTGTCAAGAAGCTGCTGAGCAATCAAAATGGACACGCCAGAAGGCTTTTGACGAATATGAGTGGCTTAAAAACATATCTAAACAAGATATAAATAATAATGGTTTAAAGAAGTCATCAGCAGATGCATTTGTAGCTGGTTTAGATGGCATGAACAGAATGATGTTAGGCAATGAACAACTAACTAACAAAAAGATTGAAGCAGAAATTAAGATGCTTGAAAAGAAAATCGAGCAAATGGATCGTAACAATGAAGCGAGCACCGAAGATAAGATATTACAATTACGTAAATCTATAAAGGATGTGTTGATAGATGAGTAGATTAGATGCACTATACACACCTAAACAGATTGATATATTAAAAAATACTTCAAAGCGTGATTGGTTTATGCTTATCAATCATGGTGCCAAACGTACAGGAAAAACAATATTGAACAACGATTTGTTTTTAGATGAATTAATAAGAGTTAGACAAATAGCTAATAAAGAAGGTGTAGAAACGCCTCAATATATTCTAGCTGGTGCAACGCTAGGAACGATTAGTAAAAACGTACTTGTAGAATTAACTAACAAATACGGTATTGAGTTTGAGTTTGATAAATACAATAGTTTTACTCTGTTTGGCGTTAAAGTGGTTCAAGTCGGACATAGTAAAGTAAGTGGCATTGCTGCAATACGTGGTATGACGTCGTATGGCGCATATATCAACGAGGCGTCTCTCGCTCACGAAGAGGTCTTCGATGAGATTAAATCACGTTGTAGTGGTTATGGCGCAAGGATATTAGTTGATACGAATCCGGACCACCCTGAACATTGGTTATTGAAAGACTATATCCAGAATGATGATCCAAAAGCTGGTATATTATCTTACCAATTCAAACTAGATGACAACACTTTCTTAAACAACCGTTATAAAGACTCTATTAAGGCCTCGACACCAACAGGAATGTTCTATGAACGTAACATTAATGGTGAATGGGTGTCGGGTGATGGCGTTGTATATGCAGATTTTGATTTGCAACTCAATACAATCACTAAAGATGAAATGGTCAACATTCCAATGAAAAAATATTTCGCAGGTGTGGACTGGGGATTTGAACACTTTGGTTCAATCGTCTTGTTAGGAGAAGCGATAGATGGAAAAGTGTATCTAATCGAAGAATACGCTTATCAACACAAGTTTATTGATGAGTGGGTAGACATAGCGAAGATGTTAATAGGTAAATACGGAAATATTAACTTCTATTGTGATACCGCTCGACCTGAATATCTAACCGAGTTCAGACGTCATGGTATTAGAGCAATTAACGCAGATAAAGCCAAATTATCTGGTGTCGAAGAAGTTGCTAAACTTTTTAAACGTCGAGATTTAATGGTTGTTTATGAATCTATGGAAAGATTCAAACAAGAAATTTATAAATACGTTTGGAACGAAACAACTGGTGAACCTATCAAAGAGTTTGATGATGTACTGGATAGTCTCAGATACGCAATATATACACACTTTAAACCCGAAAGGTTAAGGAGGGCGAGATAAATTTGTATAAACTGATTGATGATATTAAAGCGCAAGGTGTACTGCCAAAGCATATAGAAGCCCTTATAGAGTCTCACAAAGACGATAGAGAGCGCATGGTTAACCTTTATAACAGATATAAAACACATATTGATTATGTACCAATATTTAAACGTCGACCCATCGAAGAAAAAGAAGATTTTGAGCGTGGCGGTAATGTTAGACGTTTGGATATATCTATAAATAATAAGTTAAACAATTCGTTTGATAGTGAAATTGTAGATACTCGTGTGGGTTATTTACACGGTGTGCCAATTACTTATGATTTAGATGAAAGTAACAAAACAAATGAGAGGCTTAAAGAGTTTATCACTGATTTTACTATACGCAATAGTATTGATGATGAAGATTCAGAAATCGGCAAGATGGCCGCTATTTGTGGTTATGGTGCTAGATTGACTTATATTGATACTAATGGTGACATTCGCGTAAAGAATATTGATCCTTTTAACGTAGTGCTTGTCGGCGAAAGTATTACAGAACCAACATATTCACTACGTTATTTTTATGAAGAAGATGACGACAATGGCACTGAGTATGTTTACGCGGAATTTTATGACGACACATATTACTACGTGTTCCGTGGTGATGGCATAGATGCATTGCAAGAAGTTGGTCGTTACGAACATCTATTTGACTACAACCCACTGTTCGGTGTACCTAATAACAAAGAAATGATAGGAGACGCTGAGAAAGTTATCCACTTAATCGATGCTTATGACTTAACGATGAGTGATGCGTCTAGCGAGATTAGTCAGACGCGTCTTGCTTACCTAGTATTACGTGGTATGGGGATGAGCGAGCAAATGATACAAGAGACTCAAAAGAGTGGTGCGTTTGAGTTATTCGATAAAGATATGGATGTTAAATATCTTACTAAAGATGTCAACGATGGTATGATAGAAAACCACTTGGATCGTATTGAGAAAAACATCATGCGTTTTGCTAAATCAGTTAATTTCAACTCTGATGAGTTTAATGGAAACGTTCCTATTATTGGTATGAAATTAAAATTAATGGCGTTAGAAAATAAGTGTATGACCTTTGAGCGTAAAATGACAGCAATGTTGAGATATCAATTCAAGGTTATTCTATCTGCATTAAAACGTAAAGGTTACAACGTAGATGAAAACAGTTACCTAAATCTTATATTTAAATTCACGCGTAATATTCCAGTAAACAAATTAGAAGAGTCGCAAGTGTTAATTAACTTAAGAGGGCAAGTATCTGAACGTACAAGACTAGGACAATCACAACTGGTCGATGATGTTGATTACGAGCTTGATGAGATGGAGCGAGATAACTTCGAAATAAATAAAAACATTCCTGATATAAATGAGGGAAACGACGATGGCAGAACGCAAGATAACCAATCAGAATGATATTGATAATTACATTGAAAAGTTAAATGCACAAGCTGAAAAAGAAATAGAAATATTATTTGCCAACCGTTTGAAAGTTATCAAACTGGAATTGGCAGATATGTTTGAAAAGTACCAGTCCGATGACGTTCATGTAACATGGACTGAATTTAATAAATATAATCGCTTAAATAAAGAATTGGAACGAATAGGACAAATGCTGACCGACGATTACAATCAAATAGCTAAAGCAATTAAACAGACTCAACATAACGCTTACATTGAGAAGTATATGATGAGTCTTTATTTGTATGAAATGGCTAGTCAAACATCTATGCAGTTTGATGTGCCTACTGCGTCTGTAATCAACAAAGCAATCGAGCAACCAATTGAGTTTATTAAATTGGTGCCTACATTACAAAAGCATCGCGATGAAGTGCTTAAAAAGATACGTATACACATCACACAAGGCGTTATGAGCGGTGAAGGTTATTCTAAGATAGCTAAAGCGTTACGTGATGATATAGGCATGACAAAAGCACAATCACAACGTGTAGCACGTACAGAGGCAGGTAGAGCAATGTCACAAGCCGGACTAGATAGTGCAAAAGTTGCTAAAGATAACGGATTTAAGATGAAAAAACGTTGGTCTGCTACTAAAGATACTCGCACACGTGATACACATCGTCACTTAGATGGTCAGTCGGTGGATATAGATGGCAACTTTAAATCTAGTGGTTGCGTAGGGCAAGCGCCACATCTATTTGTTGGTGTAGCTAGTGCAAAAGAGAATATTAACTGTCGTTGTAAGTTATTGTATTACATTGATAAAGATGACTTACCTGGTGTCATGCGTGTGCGTAATGACGATGGCACAACAGAAGTGATACCACACATGACATATCGTGAGTGGGAAAAACAGAAATGCAAAGGATAGCAACCTAACTGCTCGACCTGAAGTATGTCGCTAAACTGCTTTTTTATTATGCACTTTTCGGGCTGTTACGGTACGCAAAGGGCGAAAAAAAGGAGCAATGATATATGAATGTCGAGGATATTAAGTCGTACTTTGAAGAACATAAAGACGACAAAGACGTAAAAGAGTATCTAAGTGGACTTAAGACGGTGTCTGTTGATGACGTTAAAGGCTTTTTAGATACAGAAGAAGGTAAGCGATTTATCCAACCTGAATTAGATCGTTATCACACAAAAGGTTTAGAAAGTTGGAAAGAAAAGAACCTTGAAAACTTGATTGAAAAAGAGGTTCAAAAACGAAACCCTGAACAATCTGAAGAACAAAAACGCATCACGGCACTTGAACAAGAACTCGAAAAACGTGATGCAGAAGCTAAACGCGAAAAATTGAAAAGCTATGCGTTAAGCAAAGCGCAAGAATTAAACGTTCCATCTTCTTTAGTAGATAGATTTGTAGGCGAAAGTGACGAGGATACTGATGCAAACTTACAATCTCTGAAAGAAACTTTTGACAAACACATTCAAAAAGGTGTCGAGTCTAAATTTAAAGCAAGTGGAAGAGATGTGAGAGATGTTCAAGAAAATAACACTACACCTCCACATGTAAAGTCTATTGAAGAAATGGCGCAAGAAGTAAATATTAGAAAATAAAGTGAGGTTATAAAATATGGCAGTACCAAATTATACTCCGAGTAATGTAATTTTATCGGATTTTAAAAATGGTGTAATTCCTGAAGAACAAGGTTCTTTAATTATGAAAGATATCATGGCTAATTCAGCAATTATGAAATTAGCTAAAAATGAGCCGATGAATGCTCAAAAGAAAAAGTTTACTTATTTAGCAAAAGGTGTAGGAGCATACTGGGTATCAGAAACCGAACGTATCCAAACTTCTAAACCAGAATATGCTCAAGCAGAAATGGAAGCTAAAAAGATTGGTGTAATCATTCCATTATCTAAAGAATTTTTAAAATGGACTGCGAAGGATTTCTTCAATGAAGTTAAACCTTTAATTGCAGAAGCGTTCTACAAAGCGTTTGACCAAGCTGTTATCTTTGGGACTGAATCACCTTATAACAAAGATACAAGCGGAAAACCGTTAATTACTGGTGCAGAAGAAAAAGGTAACGTTGTTAAAGATACAAATGATTTATACGTAGACCTTTCTGCTTTAATGGCAACAATCGAAGATGAAGAATTAGATCCAAACGGTGTGTTAACTACTCGTTCGTTCCGTAGCAAAATGCGTAATGCACTAGATGCTAACAAGCACCCGTTATTCGATGCTAACGGCAACGAGATTATGGGTCTTCCGTTATCTTATACAGGCGCTGATGTGTACGACAAGAAGAAATCGTTAGCATTAATGGGTGATTGGGATTATGCACGTTATGGTATTTTACAAGGTATCGAATATGCAATCTCTGAAGATGCAACGTTAACGACATTACAAGCGTCAGATGCATCTGATAAGCCAGTATCTCTATTTGAGCGTGATATGTTCGCGTTACGTGCTACAATGCATATCGCGTACATGAATGTTAAACCTGAAGCGTTTGCTACATTACAACCTAAAGGTGAAGATACAGGAGCGGGAGTTGGTACAGGTGAACAATAAAGCTGAAGTAATTAAAGTAAAATGCGATGGACAAGAGTTGGCAGTAACTCGTAAAGCGTTTGAAGCTTATTATAGTCATGTAGGCTTTGAAGAGGTTAAGAAACGTCGTTCAACATCTAAAAAGAACGGGTGATTGATATGACACTATACGAAGAAATTAAACTTCTTCTAAAAAGAAATGGTATAGAAATCAAGGAAGATGAAGAGTCGTTGTTCGTTATGGAAGTTGATGGCATTCTTGATGATGTTAAACATGTAACGAATAATGACTTTGTTGTTGATGGGCAAACTAATTATCCATATGCAATAAAAAAATATGTTGCAGATGTGATCGAATATTATCAACGCCCAGAAGTTAGAAAAGGATTAAAATCTAGAAGTATGGGGACAGTATCGTACACATACAATGATGGCCTTCCTGATTATATAAGTGACGTGTTAAACAGATATAAACGTGCTAAATTCCACGTTTTTAAACCCATAAGATAGGAGTGTTAATCGTGTTCGACCCATACGATGAGTTTCCACATGCTATTTCAAAAGGTCGAATTGAAGTAATAGGTGATTTCAAGTTTAAAAAAGAGCGCTACAAGAGCGAAAAAATTATAAAAGGCTTTATGGATACACCTACAACTTCAGAACAACTTAAATATCATCAAATGTCATCTGAATACGATAGAAACCTATATGTACCTTATGACCTACCAATAAACGATAACGATTATTTTAAATACGAGGGTAAAATCTTTGGTATTGTAGGTGAACCTGTCGATCAAGGTGGCCAACATGAGATTAAGTTAATTCGACTGAAAGAGGCGCCTTATGGCTAAAGTGAAATATGGTGCAGATAGTTTAGTCGTTGAGTTGGAACGGTACCAAAAAGACGTCGAGAAGTGGGCAAAAAAAGGTATAGCTAAAACCACAATGAAGATATATAACACTGCCGTAGCATTAGCGCCAGTTGACTTAGGATTTTTGAAAGAAAGTATTGATTTCGAATTCACTAATGGTGGTTTGACCGGTGTAATAAATGTAGGTGCAGATTACGCGATAAAACGTATGTCGCAATTACTGGTAACAGTAATTTAAAAAATCGGGGTAAATCGGTGGAAGTCTTATCTAAACAGTTGATTACCGAATTCGGTACAGGTATAATAAGTATGAGGTGATTAACTTGGATAGAAATTCAAAAGGTCAATTTGTTAAAGGTAAAAATATTAGAGATAAAACTGGTAAAAAGTACGGCAGGCTAACTGTTCTAAGCTTATCTAAAAAACGATCTGGAAGAAAAACGTATTGGAATTGTATATGTGAATGTGGTAATACGGTAGAAGTTAGAAGTGATTGTTTAGGTACTACACTTTCGTGTGGTTGTCTGAAAAGAGAACAAAATAGAATTAATTTAACTGCTAATCATTCACATAAACAGAGTAGAACTAGGTTATATCACATTTGGCAAAATATGAAATCAAGATGTTATAACCAAAACAACAAACGTTACGAAAATTACGGTCGCAAGGGTATTAAAGTTTGCGAAGAATGGTTAGACTTTAATGTATTTTATCAATGGTCTTTGAAATCTGGTTATAACGATACTATGACAATCGAAAGAAATGACATAGAAAAAGGTTATTATCCGGAAAATTGTTGTTGGATACCATTTAATGAACAAGCGAATAATCGAAATAGAACTATTTGGGTTGAATGGAATGGTAAAAAACGAAATTTGAAACAATGGTCAAAAGAATTAGGTATTAATTACGGAACGTTGAATTCGAGATATAATCGAAGTGGAATGAGACCTCCAGAATTATTTTATCCAGTTAAAAGATAACACCGAGGTAACTTAATAGATTGCGAAAGGCTGTTAAGCACCGTAGAGCGTACCAGTTGAATAAATATAATACTGGCAAGAGACTCCGACAACCAATAAAGGTTGTCTTTTTTATTGGTTGAAAATGTACGCCGAACTCACTGGTGACAGTGAGAAGTAGAGGATAAAAAGCCACTACGATAACAAATGATACGTTGAATACGGGACTGGGATTTATGCAACAGGTCCTGGTGGCTCTCGTGCCAAAAAAATTCCTTGGTCCTATAAAGACGCAGACGGTAAATGGCATACTACTAAAGGTCAACACGCTCAACCTTTTTGGAACCCTGCAATAGACGCTGGACGTCAAGTGTTCAATAAATATTTTTCATAAAAGGACGGTTAGAATATGTGGGTATCGGTTGAACCTGAACTTACAAGTAGATTATACGAAACATTAAAAACAGACCCTATCATTAACGAATTAGTTGGTGATAGGGTTTTTGATGTCGTTCAAGATGATGTGCGATACCCATATATTGTTGTGGGTGAGAGCAACGTCACTAATAACGAAAGTAGTGCAAATATGCGTGAGACGGTAGGTATCGTCTTTCATGTATATTCGCAATATCCAACGCAGTACGAGGCCAAGCTATTAATTAGCGCGATTGGTTATGTGTTGAACAAACCAATTGAAATAGATAATTACGAATTTAGATACAGTCGAATTGATAGCCAATCAGTATTTCCTGATATAGATAGGTTTACTAAGCACGGCACAATTCGACTTTTATTTAATTTCAGACATAAAACTAAGAGAGAGGAAGTGTAAGCATGGCTCAAAAGAATTACTTAGCAGTAGTTAGACCAGCTAAAGATAAATTAGATCCAACTGATGCTTTGCTATTAGCTGACTTACAAGAAGGTGGCCACACAATTGAGAATGACTTGGCTGAAATCATTCGTGGCGGTAAAACAGATTATGGTGTAAATGCCGTTTCTGAAGAGTTTAAACTCACTATCGGTAATATTCCTGGTGACAAAGGAATTGAACAAGTTAAAAAAGCAATTAAAAATGGCGAACAACTGCGTGTATGGTTGTATGAACGTAACAAACGTGATGACGGTAAATATCATGGTGTATTTGCCTACACAGTGCCGGAAAGTTACGAAATGTCGTTCGATGATGAAGATAACAAAATTGAATTAACGTTAAAAGTTAAATGGAACTCAGCAGAAGGAACTGAAGCTAATCTACCACCAGAATGGTTTGAAGCAGCAGGCGCACCTACTGTCGAATATGAAAGTTTTGCTGAAAAAGTTGGTTCATTTGAAGAACAGCAAGCAGCTGCTTCAAGTGGCACTGGTGCTTAATTCTACATTTAGGGGGCATCTGTCCCCTTATTTTTTTATATAAAATTTGAAAAGAGGTATACATTTTGACTGAATTTAATCCAATTACAACGCTTACAATCAATGATAATGAAGTAGAAGCTAAAGCATTATTTGCATTTGACTTTAAAGCAAAGAAGTTTGCCGAAGATACAAAAGATAAGGATGGCAAAACGGTTACTACACCTGGTTTTAATGTGATTTACAACGGTATTTTGGAACGCGACACGGTCGCTATTGCTAACTTTTGGGAGTGTGCTACTGCATATCTAGGTAAAAATGCACCTTCTAGAGATGAAATTGAAACAGCTTTAATTGAAATCATTGAAGAAAAAGAAGACACACTCGAATTATTACAAGGCGCTTTAGACGTATTAAATAATAGTGGTTTTTTCAAGCAAAAATCTCGAGGGTTCTGGACGCAAATGAACAAAGCGCCTCAAATGGCGAAGGGCGAGGACAAAGAAACAACGAAAGCTGGTATCGAGTTCATGAAAGAGAACTACAAAGAAATCATGAACGTGGAACCTTACTCAACTATTCAGAAATAAGACAATTAACGAGTAGGTTTATAGGTTATTTGCCTGAAAACGAATTGATGATGATGACACCTAACGAATGGAAAGATTGGATAATAGGTGGTCAAGATAAGTATTTAGATCAAAAAGAGTTAATGATACAAGTTGCTCAAGCAAACGGGCTTGTACAAGCTAATAAATCATTAAAACGAATGACTAGAGATATTGAACGTCAACGATATGAAATACGTAATCCTGGTAGTTATGAACGTATTAAACGTGCAGAACTTGAACATGAAAAACGTAGACGTGAGTTATTCAAATCAGGTACTAAACGTTGGCTAGAACAACAAAAACAGAAAGGAGAGTGAATAAGTGGATAAAAACTTTATGGTTCGCATCATGGCTAATATACGCGATTTTCAGAACAACGTTAGAAAAGCGCAGACTTTAGCTAAAACATCTATTCCAGATGAGATTGAAACTGATGTGAAAGCCAATATCAGTAAATTCCAGCGTAATCTTCAAAGAGCCAAAGCAATGGCGCAACGTTGGCGAGAGCATAAGGTGGAAATCGATGGAGACACCAACCCTATTAAACGTGCGATATCTTTTGCCAAAGCAGAATTGCAAAGATTACGCGATAAGCAAGTCGATATCAAAGGTGATAATGACAATTTAAAGCGTGCAGTAATAAGCGCTAAAGTAATGTTGGCATCATTACATGATAAAACGGTACACGTTAACTTTGACACACGGGGTATGACGAGAGCGCAAGTATTAACTAAAGTGTTAGGTAAGTCTTTAGATGAATATGGCAATAAAATGGACGCTTTAGCTACCAAAATAAGAACGTTTGGCACTGTCTTTAGTCAACAAGTCAGAGGGCTAATGATAGCTAGTATTCAAGGATTAATACCTGTTATTGCTGGTTTAGTACCAGCGTTAATGGCTGTATTAAATGCAGTTGGCGTGTTAGCAGGCGGTATATTAGGTTTGGCAGGTGCGTTTAGTATCGCAGGTGCAGGCGCCTTTGCGTTTGGTGGTATGGCAATTAGTGCTTTGAAAATGCTTAAAGACGGCACACTGCAAGCTACCGCAGAAACTAGACGATATCAAGCGTCTTTAGATCAAGTTAAATCAACATGGGAAAGTATCATCAAACAAAATCAAGCGCAGATATTTAATACTTTAGCTAACGGTTTAAACACAGTAAATGTTGCTTTAAGCCGTATGAAGCCATTCCTTGCAGGCGTTTCTAAAGGTATGGAACAAGCCTCTAAGAGTGTCTTAAAATGGGCTGAAAACAGTCAAACGGCTAGTAAGTTCTTCAATATGATGAACACAACAGGCGTTAAAACATTCAATACTCTATTAAGTGCTGCTGGACGTTTTGGTGACGGTTTGGTTAATGTATTTACACAGTTAGGACCGTTGTTTTTATGGGTAGCGCAAGGCTTAGACAGTCTAGGTAAAAAGTTTCAAAACTGGGCTAATAGCGTAGCTGGTCAAAACGCTATCAAAGCATTTATCGAGTATACAAAAACAAACTTGCCTAAAATTGGTCAGATATTTGGTAATGTGTTTGCTGGTATCGGTAATTTAATGGTTGCATTCGCGCAAAATAGTGCAGGTATCTTTGATTGGTTAGTTAAAATGACTGGCAAATTCAGAGAATGGTCTGAACAAGTCGGTAAATCGGAAGGCTTTAAACAATTCGTTAAATATGTACAACAAAATGGTCCAGTGATTATGCAATTAATTGGCAATATTGTACGTGCGTTAGTTGCATTTGGCACTGCAATGGCACCAATAGCAAGTGTGATTTTACGTGTGGTAACTGCGTTTGCTGGCTTTATCGCAAAATTATTCGAAACACATCCGGCTGTTGCTAAGATGGTTGGTATTGGTATGATACTAGCCGGCATTATGTGGGCGTTACTAGCACCAATTATTGCGGTTGGAACGGTATTATCAAACGTCTTTGGTGTTAGTTTACTACAAGCAATCGGCAAAATAGCACGTTTTATGGCTTCTAGCAACATACTAAAAGGCGTATTAAACATCTTACGTGGTGCGTTTAGCTTATTAGTCAGTCCAATAGCTAATATAGGCAGATTATTACCATTATTAGGCACTGCATTTAGTGCTTTAACTGGTCCAGTTGGCATAGTTATTGGCGTTATATTAGCTTTAGTCGGCGTTATCGTATACTTGTGGAAAACGAACGAAGACTTTAGAAATATGATTATAGGTGCTTGGAACGGTATCAAAGATGCTGTTTCTGGTGCAATCAGTTCTATCGTTGGCTGGTTTGCTCAATTGTGGGCATCTATCCAACAAACATTACAACCGATTATGCCAATTTTACAACAACTAGGTCAAATGTTCATGAACGTTCTAGGCGGCTTAGTAATGGGTGCTATCCAATTAGTAATAGGAGCCTTTCAATCATTATGGCTTGCAATTTCAGTGATATTCACTGCAATCGGCGGTATTATTTCAGCGGCAGTACAATTGATTGTCGGCTTATTCACTGCGTTTATCCAATTTATTACCGGCGACTTTTCTGGTGCTTGGCAGACATTGCAAACTACTGTACAGAATGTTTGGACGACAATTTGGAATACAATCGTATCAATTTTCACTCAGATTTCCGAATTTATATTCAACACGCTAAATTCTATACTCGGTACGAATATCACAAGTTGGTCTCAAATTTGGTCGGCAATCGTTCAATATGTCACTCAAATTTGGAATAGTGTAACGCAATGGTTTGGCCAAATGGCACAGTCCGTTTGGAACAAAATGGTACAAGCGTATAACTATGTTGTATCAACTGGTGCGCAATGGGTAAGTTCTATCATAAGCACTTTAGCCAGATTTGTATCATCTGTAATAAGCGGTTTTATTAGAGTTGTATCAAGTGTTGCATCATATATGGCTCAAGCTTTATCAAGAGTAATATCTGTTGGTGCGCAATGGGTATCTGCGATTATTGGTGCTATGGCTCGATTTGTAAGTGGCGTTATCAGTGGTTTTGTCAATGTGGTTAGTCAAGTACAATCAGGAATGAGTAGAGCGGTTAACACTGTTAGAAACTTTATTGGTCAATTCGTGTCTGCCGGTTTAGATTTAATGCGTGGTTTAGTACAAGGTATTATGAATGGAATGAAATGGGTAGTCAATGCAGCCAAGAATGTAGCACAAAGTGCAGTTAATGCAGCAAAAAGTGCATTAGGTATACACTCTCCTTCTCGTGTATTCAGAGGCATAGGTCAATATGTATCTCAAGGCTTGGGAATGGGTATCTTAGCAGACCAACACAAAGCAGTAAATGCAGTTCGTAGTGTTGCTAGTAATTTGACTGACGCATTCAAACCAGAATTATCTACAGACTTAACAGACGGTTTAGGTGGTTCGTTAAATGGCAGTGTGGACGCTCACATGACTAAAGATGTTAGACATAGTATGCAAGAGAACAATCGCCCAATCGTTAATATAACTGTGCGTAATGAGGGTGATGTAGAGTACATTAAATCTTACATTGAAGAACAAAACGGCAAAAACAGTAGTATGGGCTTGTAAAGGAGTGTTATTATTGATTGCTCACGACATAGAAATAATTAAAGATAATAAAAAGTATAAAGTCAGTAATAACACTTTTACTGGCTCAGTTTTAGAAGTAGTATCCTATGACGTTAAAGGTTCAGGATATGATCGTGAATACAGTACAGTTAATGGCGCGCAAGGTAGATTTTTTAACTCTGTCTATGAAGAAAAGAAAACAGTTAGTCTCAGATTGCGATATCAAGTAGACAAAATGGCTCAAGTGACACATCTTAAGTCAAATTTACAAGCATTATTACGTGGTCATTATTATTTGCGTGAATTATCTACACCGGACACATCTATTAAATATGAAGATATATTCAACACGAAACCTCAAGAGTTTGAACTTGATTATGTAGACGGTAGACAAATTTTTGTTGGTCTAGTTAATGCGATTTCAATCGATACTACGCAAACGGCTGGTGAGTTTGAACTTGAATTTGAAACCATTGAGCTACCTTATTTTGAAAGCATCGCATATAGTACTGATTTAGAAAGTGAAAGTAGAAGTGTTGAAAAATGGGCGGTATCGGATAACTTACCGTTTAATGTAAATGATAATAAACGTAATTATACTTTCCACGATACAAAAATATGTAATGTTTATTATGCAGGTACGGTTGAAATCAATCGAATTAATCAAGATAGCTCAGTTGAAGTGACTTTAGCGGAAAACGTATCTAAAAATGATAAAAACGGCACTACTTTTTATATGGTTGAAAGTGGTGATGTTATTAATATCAAAGGCTTAGAGTTGAAAGCGGGCGATACTATCAAATTTGACGGTATTCACACTTTTAGAAACGGTTTAAACATTGATGCCTATAATGTGAGCCGACGCAACCCTACTTTAATACCTGGTTGGAACACGTTTAGAAGTACCAAATTGATGCAAAAAGTCGTGTTCAAACACAAAGAATATTACATGTAGGGGTGACGATATGACGGTATTACTAAAAACATTACAAGGTTACGGTCAAAATCTACCAGTCGAAACCGAACTGAACATTAAATTATCGGACACAGATAGTACGTTAACAATTGTAATTGACGAAAATAAGGGTACGTTTGATGCTATTGGTGCGATTACAAAAATGTGGACGATAACAGGCGTTGCTGGTCCTGAAGATGAAAACGAGTATCGCATTGTAATGCTAGATAAAGAAACTCGAGGTCAAAAAAGCAGATTAACGATAAAAGCTAGACCAGTAGAAATTGACGACCTAAACAATAATCGTATTTACGAAATTTATAACGGTAGTTTTACTGGCAAAGCATATTTCGATTTAGTTTTTAAAGGTACAGGATACAAATATAACTTACATGCTAAAGTATCATCTTCGAAATTTGAAAATCTTGGTAATTGCGATACAAATCTTGATTTATTTAAAAAAGGTTTGGAACGATATTCACTAGAATATGAATATGACGCAAAAACTAAAACGTTCCATTTATACGATTACATCGAATACAAACCAGAGTATTGGATAAAAGCAGGTGTAAACGCTAATAATATCAAAATACAAGAAGATGCTACTAAATGTTTTACGTTTATAAAAGGTTTTGGTGGTTATACAGATCAACAAACTTACAATGAGGCGAGTTTGCAATTTGAATATACATCACCGTTAGCTGATGTTATCGGCAAAAGACATGCGCCACCCGTTCAAGACGGTAGGATTACAAAAGAAGATACTTTAAAAAAGAGTATGGAAAAGGTTATTAATGATAGTATCAAAACATCTGTAACACTCGATTTCGTTTTATTAAAAAAGTATTTTAAAAATGCTATACCTAGGGTTGGCGATGTTGTTAAAGTGATTGATGATTTAATGGGCTTAAATGTCGATTTAAGAATTATCGAAATCACAACCAAACGTGACATAAATGGAAATATCATAAAAATGGACTTGGTACTAGGTGAATTTAGATTGCAAGATAGATATGTAAAAGCGGTTGGTAAAGCTGCTAAATATGTTACTAACCTAAAAACAAATAACCCTGCTAAAACACAACAAGAAATGCAATCTCAGACAAACGCCAATACAAAAACTACACAAGATTTATTGGGTAAAACAGATGATTTACAAGCGAAACTCGATAAAGCAAATGCCAAAAGCGTAACTACTTCAAACGGAACAATTGTACATGATTTCTCAAGCAAATCTAGTATCAAGAAGGTTAAAACCATAGGTACAATTGGCGATAGTATTGCTAAAGGGTCGTTAGCTAAAAGCAACTTTACTCAACAATTAGCTAAAAAGATTAAAGCAAAATATACTAATCTTGCTGAAAGTAGCGCTACCATGAGTGATATTTACCAACAAGCTACTAAAATCAAAGGAGATTTAATTATCATACAAGGTACTGATGATGATTGGGTCAAAAACATAGATATAGGCACTGATAAAACGGATACTAAAACGTTTTACGGTGCCTTTTATAGTGCAGTTGAAATTATCAAAAAGAATAACCCTAAAGCGAAATTATTGGTAATGACACCTGCAAGACAGTGTTATATGGAAGGTTCTAAAGTTAAACGTAAAGATACTGATAAGAATGATAAAGGTAAAACTTTGATTGATTACGTTAACTTACAAGTGGATATTTGTAACGACTTAGATATACCTGTATTCGATGCTTACCGATATGAAGCTTTTAAACCGTACAGTCCAGCTTTTAGAAAATCTAGCATGCCTGACGGCCTTCATTTTAATGATAAAGGGCACGAAGTGATTATGTACGAATTAATTAAAGATTACTATCAATTTTATGATGAATAAGGAGGTTGTGTATGTTATCCGAATTGAAAACAAAACTACATTCGTTATTTGGTTCAGATTTTATATCTCAAGTCGAACAAAACTTTGAAACAATAAAATCATGGGCTGATAAAAAAGATAACGAGTACCAAAACCATGTTACAAATCAAAAGAACGCTCACAAATCATCACAAATTAAGCACACAATAAAAAGTGGACAAGATGTTAGCTTACAGGACCATGAACGTTATCAAGACGAGCAAATTACAAATTTAGTGCTTGGACATAACGGTGATGGAGTTCAAGAGTTGAGAGCGAGTAGAACATCGATGGACGCACAAAACTTTGATGACCTATCCAATCGTTTATATCACGATTTTTTACGTGAGAATAACGAAAGAGAAAAGTTACGTGCCGAATTGCTCAAAAAGATACAACGTATTGTAAATGTAGATGACTTCGGTGGTGACCCAACTGGTCAAAAAGACAGTACAAAAGCTTTTCAAGACGCGTTAGGCACTGGTAACGTACTTGTAACGATGAGTGCAGGTACTTATTTAACAACTGGTATCAAAATGCCTAACAACTCAAGATTAGTCGGACAAGGTAAAGACATCACCACTATTAAATTTATGGATAGTACACCAGCTGAGAACATTGGTATCACTAACTTAAAAATGAGTGGTAATGCTAAAAATATTAGTTTAGAGAACTTTACATTTGACGGTAATAAGTTTAGACAAGATAAAAAACTCAAACCTACTGGTGGTTCACGTTCAAGCAATATTCGATTTGCTGGTGTAACTAATGGTTACATTTACAACGTTAAATCGCATAGCGCTTTATTACATTGTATTGACGTAACTTATGCAAATGATGATTACTACTATGAAGGTGATGGAAATAGAGTTCCATACGCATTAGAAAGTAAACATATTCATATTGATAATTGTGAAACATACGCTTGTGGTGATGACTCTATCACTACCCATCATTCACGTTATATCACGATTACTAATTGTTATGCTCATCATCCAACAATTACTGGTGGGAATAACAACGGTATTGAAATTGATGACGGTTCACAATTTGTGTTCTTATCAGATAATAGAACAGAAGGTAATTTCGGTGGTGTTGAAATCAAAGCCCATGCACCTGCAAGTGCATCAAGATGCGTGTTTGTAAATAATCATTTATCAATTGAGGATACAAGAGCTTATAACATTAGACATATTGGCCACCACAGAGCAAAAACGGACGCTAAATCTAAAACAGCCTATGATGTATCATTAAACAACTGCGTGGCTCTACGACCTAAATACAACGGCGTATATCCAGGTACAACGCCTAGAGCATTGTTAATTAGTGCTTACAAAAACGTTTCGGTTAATAATTTTACCGCTATCGGCGATAGTGATTTTAGTAAATTAGCAAACGGTAAAACTGACAGTAATTTACCTGCTATCGCGGTTCAGTTTATGTCTGAAAACGTAATTCTTAACAATATTACAGTTACTGGTTTTACAACTGCCGGTCAAGATATTAAATTCTTCGGTGGAGATAATCGAGGCGAGCGTTTTATTTTAAGTAATGTTAACATCTACAATTCATCACCTAAAGTTGGTATTGCGAGTGGTGGTGGAATTTACGATTTGAAAATTATCAACGGTAATTTAAAAGGTCGTGGCACAGGAAATGGTATTGAAACATACAACAATACAACTATGATAAGTGGTGTTACTGCAGATAGTTATACAAACGCCGCAGTTATCGCAAACGAAAAGTATAAAACAGTACCTACCGTATTAAAAGGTGGCTTAAGTGCAGGTTCAACAGGTTCTGCTGCGGTAGATCCTCGAAGTGTAGTTTTAGCAACAACTGGTAATAGTAGAGCGTATAGCCCACGTTCATTCGTTTTAGGTTCTGGAATGAGTTCTAAAGCTTATGGGTCACGAAGTGGAGTTATTAATTCGTTATCATCAGAAACATCTAAAGAGAGCCATACGCAAACGGTATTCAATAGTAGAAATGTAAAATCGCCTGGCAGTTACAGAGTGGTTGCAGGTTACTCTAGTACAGGTAAACCTTCTACCGCAAACATTAAAGTAGATCTTAACACGTTACATGGTAACCTTAACTTAGCTGGTAAATTAACGCAAAATAACGCCGATATCGCAGAGTTGTTTGAAAGTCAAAGTGGTAAACCTATTGAGTTAGGTACCATTGTTACTTTAGACGGTGATAAAATCAGAAAAGCGCAACCGAACGATGAACCGATTGGTGTTATATCGGGTACTGCAGCACTCGTGGCTAATGATAAAACATATCATCATAAAGATAGATATTTACAAAATGAGTACGGTATGACGTTGACTAAGCGTGTTCAAAGAGAGTTTGAAGATGTAGACGGTAACCCAGTGTTTGAATGGCGAGATGAACCAATCGAGAACCCTAACTATAATGAAGATTTACCTTACGTATCACGTTCTGAACGTCCGGAATGGAATACAGTAGGGTTAATTGGTCAAATATATACAAACGTCGAAAAAGACGTCATAGCAGGCGATTTAATCAATGGTAAAGCCGGAATTGGATATAAAGATAATGTGAACGGTAAAGGGCGTGTAATGGCCATTACAACGCCGTATAACGAAGAACGCGGTTTTGCGATTGCATTAGTATTGTGGGGTGTTAAATAATGGAATTAGAAAAAGTGGCTAAAATTGATTTAGAAGAAGAAGCGTATTTAAAACCGATATCGGATAGGGGTATCGGTTTTTATAATTTAGATAAAAATACAGCACAGTTCCAATTTAGGGTAACAAAAGATAATCTTCCATTGCTAATCAGTACAAACAATGTTAAAGGGTACGCCTTTTTCAAACAGATTACTGTAAAAAATGGCGATAGACCTTCCACGTCTGGCGTTTTAGATGTTGAATTCATCGACCCTATGACAGGTTTAATTGGTGTAACGGTACCATCTTGGTTTTTGAAAAGTGTTACAAACTCAACTGTTTTAGGAGAGATTTATCTATCACTCAATGATTATAAAAATGAAGATAAAGACGATACAGTCGTTTTAGGTACTTTCCAATTTGAAGTGAAAGATAGTTTGGTTAATCAAATTGGTAGCGATATCAAAGTGAGTTACATTCGCATGTTTGATGATTTGCGTGACGAATTAGAAAAGAAAGTAGAACAACTCAAAAAAGATATTGGCAGCACTCAAAGTTTGATAGATACAATCAAACAACTATCTGCAAGTGCAACACAAGCTATCCAAAAAGCTAAAGACGATAGCATTAATTCAATTAATACAAATAAAGCTGGTGCTTTAAATAACATAGAAGAGCAAACAACGTTATCTTTAGCACAAATTGATAGTAAAAAGAATGATGTACAAAGTGGTTTTGAAATCGCTAAAACTGCGTTTCAAAACTCAGTAGATCAAAACACACAAACTTTTGATGCAAAGGTAACAGATGTTAATAACTTGATTGATAAAAAAGTGAATGACTTTCAAACGAATGGTGCTTTAACTAAAAGCGATGTAGATAACCTTATGGGTAGTTACGATTGGCAAAAGACTGCATTGACACAAGGAAATGGTGCAACAATACCTGTTTACGATTTAGATTTTGATAATCCTACACAAATTACTAAATCTGGTTTTTATTACTTGTATAAACCTGTTAATGGTCCAGTAACTCTAAATGGTATGCTTATCGTAATTTACGCTAATGCAAATTATATGAAATTTATATACACTCCATACACTTCAAATGAGGTGCACATTCGCACAAAATTAGGAGATTGGTTGCCATGGCAATCGATAAATGATTTTAAAGATACAGGTTGGATAAATTTACCTTTAGTCAATGGAGCGTATGCTAACACTGAATATACAGATAGAAATGGTTATCCTTGCTCATACAGAATAGTAACTCAGAATGGTGTAACAACGAACCATTTACGTATCAACGCTAGCAACCTTTTTAGCGGTCAAATATTCGCAAGATTGCCACAAGATATGGTAAAAAACGCGCAATCATTTTCTGTCAGAACGCCAACAGGTAAACCGGGTTGTTTTTTAGTTATTAACCCCACTGGTGACGTCTTGTTTTATAAATCATCGGTTACCGGAGATTGGTCAGAAAAAGATTACATCTATGCTCAAGTGAGTTGGATAAATTAGGAGTGATATTTTGAAAATAGTTTATTTATGGAAAAATGGGCAACCGGTCATTGTAACGACGAATGAAGAGGGCGAATATGAGTATCCTTCTGAGGAATGGACAGAAAATAAACCGGACGACGGCATGTATACGCCAATTTACTTTGACGGTCAAAAATGGATAGGCCAGTCAAAAGAGGTTTTTGAAAAAGAATTGCCACCTGAACCGATTGACGATAAAGATGTTCTTATCTCTAATTTATCGGAGCAATTACTAAACACGCAATTAGAAATCGAAAACGTCAAAAAAGATATGGCTACCGTATTAGAATTATTGGTTGAAAAAGGAAGTGTTGATGATGTACAGAATAGTTGAACGATACTATAAAATGGGGTTATTCCCGTTAGAAAAAGTTAAGCAATCTGTTACAGTCAAATGGATAACAGTAGATGAATATAAAGAAATTACAGGTCAAGATTACGAACCACTAGCTGAATAGCTGGTGGTTTTTATTATAGAAAAAGTAGGTGTTATATGAAAAACAATATGAAAGATTTGACACTGGCCGAAACCATAGCAGCAATAATGGTTTTTAGTTATGGTTTTAGAGAGTTTTTAAGAGGCTTCTTTTGGTTCAAAGAACAAGATGACGTTTTAGATGATAGTTCTTTTTATCTAGCGTTACATCATATTATGCCTATTTGGGGTTGGGGAATTGTTGTGATGTTTGCAGGTTTAATCGTAATGATTTCATCAATATTCCTTGCATCAAGTGATCAAAACACTAAATTTAGCAAACTTATTACATTGGGTGGATTTTTGTCAGCTATTCTTTATTTTTTGATGACCAGTGCAAGTATTTATCACTCAATCAACTGGTTAACTACTGCACATATAGGGCTAATGTCAGCAACAGGTTTTGTTGCGTCCTTTGTTGGAGGTGCTGACTTATATGCCAGACGAAAATAATTATGTACTACGCCACGAATGGGTTAAATCAAACGGCGATATTTACGAAAAGATTAACGAAAATGATAAAAAGAACATCAAAGAAATAGGCGAATTAAAAACGAAAATTGAGACACAAACAACATTACAACGGCAAACCTATGAGGCTCAAAAAGAGACCAATCACAACATCAAAGACTTAACTAAAGTCATGACTAACGTAGGTAATGAAATGACTGATATTAAGTACAAAGTCATGTCTCATGACGAAAAAATAGAAACTATTCAAGGGACAATAGAAACAAAACAAAAAGGTAGTGTTCAAATCATTGTAGCACTCATAGGTTTGGCCGGTACTTTAGTGGGTGCTGCCTTTGCTTTTGCACAAGTCTTTTTTTAAGTCGACTTTAATTAGTCGGCTTTTTATTTTGGAGGTGGATAAATGGGATTACCAGACCCTAGAAAACGGAAACCTACCGCATCAGAAGTTGCATCATGGGCGAGAAGTAGGATAGGTAAAAGATTAGATGTCGATGGATATTATGGCGCGCAATGTTGGGACTTGCCTAACTTCATTTTCAAAAGATATTGGAATTTTTTTACAACAGGTAACGCTATTGCTATGGCGTGGTATCGCTATCCTAGAGGGTTTAAATTTTATAGAAATACAGCTAGTTTTGTACCCAAACCAGGCGATATGGCTGTATGGGGGACAGGTTCATTTAATAACGGTGTAGGACACACAGCTGTGGTTGTAGGACCAAGTAACCGTAATTATTTTACTAGCGTTGACCAAAATTGGCGAAATGCCAACGGTTATACAGGTTCTCCTGGTTCATTAGAAAAACATAGTTATTACGGTATTAGTGGTTTTGTTAGACCTGCATATCAAGCTGAAACAAAACCTAAACCCAAACCTAAACCAAAACCAGATGAAAAACCAACTAAACCTGTTGTAGTGCCTAGTACATCGCCTACACCGGACAAGAATACCACTGAACAAACAAAGCCAACAACAAAAAAAGTTAAAAAAGTTCAATATACTGACTTTCTATACTCTCTAGATAAAGATTTAGAATACAACGACCATTTAATCGTAGATGACGGCAATTTGATGACTAAGCCTAAAGGTATATACATCAAAGAATGTCCTCATTTGCGTGATGTCGAAGAATTGTATCTACAACGTAATAGGTTTGTCAGCAAAGATGAATATCCACATGTTTATATTGATCGTGAACAAATATGGACGCCCAGACCACCTGACACAGAGGCTCCATCACACCCAGGTTGGCTAGTGTTAGAAGTCTGTGGCGCGCAAACAGAAAGTAAGCGTCAATTCATGCTAAACCAACTACAAGCGTTGATATACGGTGTATGGTTGATGAGTTGGTCAAAAATCAAATTATCAGAAAGCACAATCAAAGCAGACCCTAATATTTGGCGTTCGATGAAAGATTTAATCGATTACGACATGATAAAAAACGGCATTCCTGACGAAAGTAAGTACAAAGAAGTCGAGAGTAAGATTATTGAGATGTACCTCAAAAAAGATAAGTTACTAAAAGAAAAAATAGTGACAACTACAAGTACGAAAATAATCAAAATTAAATCTGACAAAGAGGCTAAAACAACTAAACCGACAGTTACAACGCCGTCCACTTCTAAATCTAAAAAAACTACGTCACCAAAACAAACTAAGGCTAAGGTTACAGTAGAAAAGAGTGGCTTTACATTTACTCAAGCACTTAACTTACAAATGAGTAGAGGGTACCCACAAAAAAGTAATGGTTATAGTTGGTACTTTCCTAGTCGTTCAGCTGTTAGTGCAGCAATGAACCCTACATCTATATGGAATAGCTCATCACAACGATACCAGATGCTTAATCTAGGTAAGTATCAAGGCATTAGCGTATCTAAATTGAACGTTATCTTAAAAGGACGTGGAACGTTATCAGGTCAAGGCAAGGCGTTTGCAGACGGTTGTAAAAAATATAACATTAATGAGATATATTTGATTGCGCATGCGTTGCTGGAAAGTGGTAACGGTACAAGTAACTTTGCTAGTGGGCGTTATGGAATGTATAACTACTTTGGTATAGGCGCGTATGATAACAACCCTAACAATGCGATAGCTTTTGCTAAAAATCGCGGATGGACAACACCGGCAAAAGCAATTATCGGTGGTGCTAAATTTGTTAGACAGGATTACATCAACAAAGGGCAAAACACATTATACCGTATGCGTTGGAACCCTAAAAACCCTGCTACACATCAATATGCAACAGACATTCGTTGGTGTGAACATCAAGCAAGCACAATATACAGTTATTACAAAAAAATAGGGTTAAAAGGACTTTATTTTATACAGGATAAATATAAGTAAGGTTATTCACTGACAGTGGGTAAACTTTTAATTTTAAAAGAGGTGTATGCATGTTATTTAAAATGACAGATATTGAAACGAGTATCTCTCCTAAAAATATAAACATTGGAGATATTGGTTACCATTTATATACAAAAGATGAAAACACTGCTTTTATTAGAATAGGTATTAATCAATATGGCGAACGTATTGATCTAAATGCAATTGACATGACACCTAGGCTAGATTTATTAATGCAAGACGGTTCTATTCTATTAAATCAGCCTATTGACGTTTTGATGCCAGAAAAGGGCCTACTTCAATATAATGTACCAGAAAATGTTACAAAACATGTTGGTAAAGTGAATTGCAAATTATTTTTGGAAAGTAATACTAAATCTATACACGTTGCAAATTTTTATTTTGAAATTTTTGATAGTGGTATCGAAAACGCAGTAGCAAAAGAAGTAGAAACGAACAAATTGCAAACTATGATTAACGACATACTTAAAAAAGGAAATGTGGTTGGTGAAACAGGTTCTTCTCTCAAAGGGCTAACAGGCGTTTTTATAGGTGACAGTATTACAGAGGTTAACTTTAGAACAACAAAAAACTATCATAAATTTATCGCAGAACGTACAGGATTAAACGTTGTTAATATGGGGATAAGTGGAACCGGATATCAAGATAGACGTAATGTTGCATATGAAATAGCTAAGCAACCGGATTTTATATCTGTTTTTTTAGGCACTAATGACTGGGGACTTGTAGGTAATAAGTTGAGAGAATTAGGGGATGCGGATAATATACAAAATGGAACAGTTGCAAGTAATATTTATTATCTGTATAAACAATTAACTGAACGTTATCCATACACACCAATAGTTGTACTAACACCTTTGCCTAGAATTGAATGTAACCCTAACAATGAAGTGGCAAATAAAGCGGGGTATACTTTAGGTGAATTAGTCGAAGTTATTAAAAAAATAGCGTCGAGTTTTTCGCTCCCAGTGTTAGATCTTTACCATAATTCTAATTTAAAAGTATGGGACTATAACGTTAACAAAGAAATGTTTGCTTATGAACCCGGAAAAGAAGACGGACTACACCCTAACGCTAAGGGTCACGAGTTTATAAGTTATAGCATTCAATCATTTTACGAAGAATATGCGATTGTTAAACCTAAAATTTTATACAATTTAAATAGACCAGAAACAGAAACACTATCTAATGGTGCTAAAGTGACTTATGCGATACCTTATCAGATTTATTGGAAGAAAAATCAAAGTATGATAATGAATTTCAAAACATCAGAAATTGATTTAACTAATAAGAAAGTATTAAAAATAGAAAGTAACGGTGGTGCACTAATAAACTCTAATGGTGTTTCTGTAAATTCACCATATTACGTTACAAACACCCAATTTAACGACGGCACCCAATACAACAGAACTTCGGAAGTCGAAAAATTTATGAAGACATTAAAAGAAGTTGACTATTCAAGTGGACGTGGATATGAATACTTACCACAGTTGTTTAAAATAACATATGTAGATGCAAAGAGTAATCTAACAGGTTCTTATTCAAAAGACGACGGTATAGATATAGTACAACCTTCTTATAAACCAAGTGAAGACGTCGATAGTCCGACTTATAGAACGCCTAAGTCGGACAAACCAGATGAAGTGTTAAAGGACGGTAAAATTGCTACTTATCTTTATCCAAAACGTATCTTTTGGATAAAAGGGCAAAGTTTTGCAATTAATTTTGACCCGTTTGACAAAGATTTTGAAGAAGTGTATATATCAAGCATTGAATATAAAGATGCAAAAATTGGTATACCTAATAGTGTTTCAGTCAATACACCAGCTTATTATCAAGTTAAAGATTTTGACGATGGAACCACTTATAATAGGTTGTCAGAGATAACAAAGTTCACTAAAAATCTGCCAATCGCATCTTCTAGTGAGAGTAGAATTGATTACGAGCAAGTAGAATTAAAAGTGACTTATAGCAAAACACCTTTAAACACTAGTGGCTCGACAGCACCAACTGGTTCAACCCAACCAATTACTCCGACAGATAATAAAGACGGTACGTATTCAGTGACTTTAACTCCGACCAAAATATCTTGGAAGGAAGATCAATCATTTTTAATTAACTTTAACCCTAGCGCTATTAGTTTAAGTGGTAAGCAAGTTGTAAAACTAGAAGCGAACGGAAAAACATTGAAAAACGCAAGTAGTACACAAGATGGTTACTTCTTTTGGTACACAGTGCCAACATATGACAGTTTGTCCTCTTTTAACAGGACGAGTGAAGTAAAAGATTTTGTTGGAAGTTTAACACTCGATACCACTGAGTCTGACGGCAAAAAAGTATATAAAAATATAGAAATGAAAATCACATATAAATAAGTTAAAGCTGACCTTTTTAGGTCGGCTTTTTATTTTGAATAAGGAGTGGAATAAATGGAAAGTATTATTGCATTTGCAACAGTAATTTCAGTTATAACAATTGCATTAACACAATTAGTTAAGCAAGCTGGCGTATCAAAAAATATTGTGCCTTTAATTGCTATCGGTATTGGTATCGTTTTAGGTGGCATTACAGCGTTTATCCCTGAAATTGTTACCGAATTATCGATTGGTGGTCGTTTGCTTGCTGGTTTAATAAGCGGACTAATGGCTACTGGTATTTGGGAAACAGTTCGACCACGTACAGGTTCAACTAAAGATAAAAATAATAAAATTGGCGGAGGTCGTGGATAATGGCAGAAAAATGGAATGGCGTCCCAGTTAAGTATGATTTTTTACCGATTGGGACACGTAGAAGCGGGCAACCCTTAACAAGTAAAAAACCTTTGTTTGCGGTAGCGCACGACACTGGAAACCCACACACAACTGCACAGACAAACGTAAATTACTATAAAAACACTTACATGATAGATTGGTCGTTAGTTGCGAGTGCTCATATATTTGTTGACGATAAAGAGTGCATTGTATGTATTCCAGTAACAGAAAAAGCATGGCATGTATTATATAACACGCCTACCGATAATCAATGGTATAATGCAGACGCTAACGATGTAGCGTTTGGTGTAGAAGGTAGTTACTTCCCAGGCAATATTGAACGTTCGCGTAAGTCATTAGATAATATGGCACGTATTTTAGCTTATTTATGTAATTATTGGGATATTGATTACAAAACCGAAGTGCCAGGTCACCAAGATATTCAAGCAGATAAAATTGATCCTGGTAACTTATTAGAAGCGTGTGGATATTCACGAAACGTTAAGCATTTAGATAAACAGATTGCTAAATACATTAATGGCGTTAAACCTGCACCAAGTAAGAAATTATCAACGAAAACAAGCAAAAAGCCGACACCTTCGCCCAAAAGTGTGGTTAAGTATAAACAAGCGATTGAATACATGCACAGTCTGAAAGGTCAGTTTGTAGATTTTGATAATATGTATGCTTTTCAATGTGCTGATGTCGTTGTAGACTTCATATATCATGTGACAGGTGGCGTAAGATTTTATGGTAATGCCAAAGAATTGCATACTTTAAATGCTATGCCTAAAGGTTGGAAAGTAGTTAAAAATACAAGGAATTATGTTCCTCCTATTTGTGCTATTGCAGTGTATACTGAAGATATTTATAGAGAATGGGGGCATACAGGCTTAGTTTGGGATAATTCAGGTGGTACAAATACATTCACAATCTTAGAGCAAAACTATGATGGAAATGCCAATACACCAGCTAAATTGCGTGAAGATGATTATACAGGATTAACCCACTTCATTGTTCCAGACTTTGCTGATGATAGCGTAGATTTAACAGATATTAAAGAAGTTAAAACAGCGACACGTAAATCAAATGGATCATTGACTATAAATGCAACGCCTCCTAAAAAACTTACATGGAGTAACCAACCATACTTCAAAGCTGTTGCAGATAATGCTGGCGTAAGTATTTGTAGACCAAATCATAACAATGTCATGGTTGTTACAAACGAAACATACAAACCGGGTGAGGTATTTTATGTTTATGAAATTCGTGATGGTTGGGCTAGAGTATACAGTGCTAGCAATAACGGTTTTGTATGGTATGAACGTCTTATCGTTAAAGATATTTATAAAACTTCAGGTGGAAGTAAATTAGCGAATAAACCGAATAAACAAATAGTTAATCAGAAAAATAAACTAGATAGCACTACTGGATTAAAAGTTGGTAGCATTCCACCTAAAACGATGAAGAAATCTTCTAAAGCTAAATTTAGAGCAAGAGTTGACCATTACGGAGCCACTTTAGTTAAATTTAAAGGTAAGGAATGGTATACGACAAACGACGTATATAGAGCAGGTTATAACCAATTCTATGTATTTGAAGTTAAGGACGGTTGGTGTCGTGTTTATTCTAGAAATAATAACGGTTGGATATGGTACGAGCGTTTAAGAATTGTAGAAGTATATTAATTTACAATAACCTTGTTAAAGTTTATACATGCTAGTATAATACATTCACACGACATTTCACTATTAGTTCGTAGGGATAAGCATAACGGCGCTTGTCCCTCTTTTTTTGTGCCTGTTATAAAATGCTTAAATAAATTTAAGTAAAAGTATTGACAATATATAATACTTAAATTATTATAAGTATATAAATTAAAACAAAGGCGGTTATTACAATGAGAAAACAAATCGAAGAATTATTAAAAAGCGAAGTTACAGGTTATAGAATTGCAAAGAAAACAGGTATTGGTGAAAGTGTTATTAGTAATTTAAGAAGTGGCAAACGTAATTTAGACAATATATCACTAAAAAACGCTGAATTACTATATAATTATCAAAAGGAGATAGAAAAAATGAACGAATTGAATAGCAAAATGATTGAAGATGTAGTATTAGGCGAAGTTGAATTAGTGGAAAGTTTAGGTCAATACTTTATCGATATTGAGGGAGATTACAAGTATAACGTAGAATTTGCCACACTTTCAGAAGTTGATTATAAAGTTTGTGCATTATATGAGGTTGCTACAAGCAAAACTTACGAAGTTCCTTATCACGATAAATTAGAAAAAGAAGATATGAAGTTATTTTATGATAAATGGTTAGAAAAAGATCAACAGGAAGAAACTTATATCGAGAGCGTATTCTTTGTAAATAAAGAAGATGCAGAAAGCTATATTAAAGATGTATTGAAAGGCAAAGAAAGTTTAACAGAAATTGCAGAACAAATTGGTTATTTCGAATAAAACAAAACCGGGATAAATTCCCGGTTATTTTTGTGTCAAAAGTGTCAAGCATGTGTCAAAATAGTTCTATTTTATTCTGTTTTGTTCTAATGAAAATGTGCGATGAATGCTATATCTAAGCCTTTTTCATGCTTATTCTAAAATTAAAATTATCCCGCCGTCTCCACTATGTAGCCTATAACCTTTGTGGTTGTAGGCTATTTATTTTTGTTGCCACAGTATTGCCACAGATATGCCACAACATTAAAAAGACACTACCATTATAAGTAAGTAGTGCCTCATAAATATTTAACTATTTCTTTTTGTGTACTAGGATATAAATGTCCATAACGTGTGCTTACTTCTTCTATTGAAGAATGGCCTAACCTTTGAGCGATAACCATTAAACTAGCACCGTGATTAATTAAAAGTGACGCATGGCTATGGCGTATTTCATGAATTACAATTTTAGGAAAGTCATTCGGAAGTAACTTATAGGCGTTAGTAAACCAACGATCTATTTTTGACTCGCTAAACGCTTTGAAAAATGTACCGAATAGCACATATTCACTTTTATATATGTTATTATTTTGATACCAATTTAAATATTCTTTTAAGTCGTCCATCATGTGAGTAGGTAAGTAAATGTCACGTATGGCTGCTTTTGTTTTAGGGACTGTCACATCGCCGTGATAGTCCGTTTTATTTATGTGGATATAGTTATCGTCAAAGTTTATATCTTGCCACGTCAATGCTCGTATTTCGCCTTTTCTAGCGCCACTATAAAACAATAATTTGAAAAATAATTTTTGTTCAATAGTAGGTAGCACTTCATAGAATTGGTTAAATTGATCTAGCGTCCAATAATTAAGGCGTTTGTTTGATTCAATTTCAAAGTTACCAACTAATGAGGCAACGTTTGATGTTAAATCATGGTACTTCATAGCGTGGTTAAGTAAGGATACTAAAAACACATGCATTTTTTTAAGATATTCCCCTGAATGACCTTCTTTCAATTTCTTGTTTTGAAATTTCATAACATCTTGTGTCGTAAGATTAAAAACATCAATAGAATTAAAATGAGGTATTAGATGATTATTTAAATGTGTCTTTAAGGATTTAACACTTGAAGCCTTTCGACGTGCAGAATACCAATCTAAATATTCATGAGCTAATTTATCAAAAGGCAATTTATTAATTTGTCCTATACCTTCTAACTCGTCCATAATCTCGTTGCATTTTTTCACAGCCTCTTTACGCTGCTTAAAGCCAGAGCGCTTTATCTCTTTTCTTTTATTGGTTTTACCATAATAAGTAATTCTAAAATAATATGTACCACGTTTAGCATCTTTGTGAATATTGTGGGATAGGTTTAAGTTATGTTCTATGGAAATCACCTACTTTATTTCTTTCTTTTATGGGCGATGGTTATTTGTTCATCGTATGTGTAATTATAATTTGTATTTAAACTTAACTCGTTAATAATTTCTTTTAATCTAGTATCTTCAAGGATGCCTTTATTATCACATAAAGGTACGTGCATAAGTATTCCTGGTGATGAAGAACTAATAAAAATTTTTTCGTCAGAAATATTGTAGAACGATTTAATTTCTTTAATACGTTCAAATTCTAGGTAATATATTTTTTGACTTAAATAATGAACTAATAGTAATTTAAAATTACTATTTTCTGATATAAAGTTTACAAGGTAATTAAACAAATTACTATAAGAGAAGTCTATTCGTATTTCAATTTCAGGATAAGGTTTTAATTCTATAGATATTTCATAAGGTATAAACCCTTTTTTTAAGTCATTATCTTCAATTAAATCACAAGTTATTGCATATTTTTTAACAATCAAATTATCCTTTTTCTTAAAATTACTACTACGTCTATACGTTTCCACTTTACTAATATCATTTAACTTAATAATCAATTCATTAAAAACATTTTTAAATAAATCTGCCACATCAACATTTAATGCTATAGTAATTTTTTCTAAAGTATCAAATTGAATACCTCTAGTTTTTCCATTTAATAAAGAGCTTATGGAATTTCTAGAGATTCCAGTTTGCTCGTTTAAATCACTTATCTTTAAATTTTTTTCTTCCATGATTTCTTTTAATCGAAATACTATCATATAATCCCTCCTAACAAATAGATTTTAACACATATACGTGTTATTTATAACCATTAAATAACAAGTTTAGTTGACAAAATCACAATAACAATTATATAATGCATTTGTAACAAAAAATAACAACTTAACTTGTTATAATAGGAGGTTTTATAAATGACTAATTTAACTTACCCGATGTTATACATCGCAAGAAAAGAAAAGGGAGATACTCAAAGGAAAGTAGCCCAGAAATTAGGAATAAGCCCACAACGTTATCAGTTGAAAGAAAGTGGCAAAGCGTATTTCACATTACCAGAGGCTAAAATCTTGAGTGAAATGTATGGAATGTCAATTGATGATTTGTTTAGTAAGAATATTAAAGTAGGTTCATAGGAGGATAAAGATATGAAACAACAAGTAGTAATTACAAAAAGCGTCGTCGGTTGGTTTAATGTGAAAGACGTTAAAGGGAATTTACTTTTAAACATTGCACCTGATGCATTTAAGAAACATTTTCCTGAAGTTAGTCCTAACATCTCAATTGCATGTATTCAGTTAGATATTAATAGAATCGTCGAACTTAAAGATAAGAAAGTGAGTGTATAGGATATGGAAAAAGAACAAAAATTAAACAAACAAATTAAATTCGGAAAGGAAAATAAGAAAATGAAAAACTTAACTAATCAAGATTTTAAAGATATCGAAAATGAAGTGAAACGTGATCTAATTTTTAAAGACAAAAAGCATATTAAAAAAATGGCGAAACTATTACAAAAACGTCGTAACAAAGATATTTCAATTATTAAAAAAATGTATCCTTATTTAAATGATAATGAGATTTTAGAAATTACTAATGATTATCAAGAATACAAAAATATTGTTCAAGCTACTGAAACTTTTACTGACTTTCCTATTAATTACGAAGATTCTAATATTAGCAAATTCTTAACTAAAGACGATATTGCAGAATTAAAAATAGCTATTGAAGAAATGGCAATTTTTGTTGAAAGTTTGGAGGACTAATAAATGATGACAGAAATTTTAAAAGCATATGACGATGTAGCAGTAACAGCTATGAAAGTGTCTCAATTAAGAGGTGAGGCAGATAGAATTTCAGAGTTAACAGGTTACTTAGCTGAAAAATCTAAAACATATAGAGAAGAAGGTGACTTTTTAGGTGCTGAAGCTATAGAACTGATTGTATTAGATGATCTAGGAAGTGATTTTGATATTGTAAATGGTCAGTTTCAAGAAGAAATGAAAACTTGGGAACAAAAATATAAACGATTTGAAAATGTATGTACTTTTTACGGAATATCTGTACCTTCATTAAAAAATGAGAAAGTAATAAAACTCTACAAATAGGAGTGAAAACAATGGCTGCTAAATTAGATGTGAATAAACTAAATATTATGCATGCTATCAACTGGATTATTAAAAATGAAGAAGAAATTATATTTGAAAGTCAAAGTCAGTTAAGTTTCTTCAGTCGTGAAGATTTGGAGAAAATTGACTACTGTAAGTGTACTTTAGAAAGTTTAATTGAAGCTAAAGAAATCTATAATAAACAAAAAATTAGTTAAGTGATGGAGGAATAACTCATGGTTAAAGATTTAAAACAAATTAAAGAGAGTTTTGAAATAGCAGATATTTCTAATAAGATCCAAGCAGTCATTGACTATGTGTGTGACGAACAAGAAGGACTTGAAGAATTAAGAGATTATTATAGAGAAAGTAATCAAGTAGTAGGAGAAAAACAGACTAATGACAATATGAAATCAAATTTCATTATTGTATCAACATTATTATCAGTTATTCGTGATTATGAAAGTGAATTAAATGATATTGATACAGTTATAAAAAGAGCGTCATCTGATGTGAATAGTTTGGCGACTAAATCAGATAACGCATAACTAGTACATTTTGAAAACCAAATGCACAGGAATAATATACCATTTCTGTGCTTATTCTTAAAACACAAAAAACGAAAGGTTGATTAAATGGACGAAGTTTCTTTATATAAAAAACATTATCAATTCCATTCTAAATTAGATAATGTTGATACACCTAATTTATCTCGTATAAAAGAGATTAGTAAACGAATTTACTTTGCTGCAATTACAACAGAAAAACAAATTTTTAATAATAAAGGAAGTGTTTATCACCAAACAAAAGATGAATTTGCAGGTGATTACATTAATAACCTTACTTTAGATTATACCATAAAACCTAGAGAAATAGGTGCAGTCTATGGAACTATTTCTGTTAAAACAACAGTAGAGAACGGTGAAGAGAAGAAAGAGGCACATTTTAAGTCTAGTAAAACAAATAGCTATGCAAAGTTTATTATTGATCTAATTACTGAAAAAGTAATTTACTCAAAAGAATTGGATAGCTTTATCAAACTAAAAAATAATCAATATGAAATTATAGATAATACTAATTTTTCGTTAGAGTATCCAGTAGACAATAAGTATCATATCAATGATTTCCTTGATGTAATGCTAGAGGTTTACAAAGAATATTTCATTAATGATTATCAATATAATATCTATCCTTACGCTATTGCAGGTAATGATTGGATATATAATTGCAAAGAATTAGAATTTGTAGATAAAAAAATTACCAGTAACGATTACTATATCATTAAATATGATGTAGATAAGAAGAATATAAACACTAACCTAGCACAACAATTCTTTGACTTAGTAAGCGACAATGAACGCAGTAAGAATAATTTAATGTTGGTACATGCTTATACTATGTATCGAAAAATGAAACTTATTCAAGCTGAAAAATGGTTCTTAATCAAAGACTTTGGGCGATCTGGTAAGGGTTTATTTATGGAAACTTTCGAGAAACTTCTAAATGTAAACAAAGTCAATTTTGATAGCTTATTATCATCTGGCTTTGAGGCTGCAAATGAATGGCTTAACTTTTATGGTGCAGATATTGCTCATGCAAATGAAACAGGTGAAATAAATAAAAGTATGATGAGAATATTACGCAAAATAGCTACTGGTGAGAATATTTCAGGGCGTGGCATACAACGAAATAACGTTAAATTTAAAAATAATGCAGTGTTAATTTTAGATACTAATGAAAGTGTTGATACAGGAGAAATTACAGCTAATAGAACACGTACAGTTAAGATTGCATTTAAGGATAGACCGAAGAACGAAACTGATGAAGAACGTTATAAAGCATTTAAACCATTTTGGGACTTTGTTAAGCCTAACGGAAAAAACTCAGTTAATGCGTCAGTATCATTTTTAATATTAAGTCTTGAGTATCTTAAACAAATAGGCAGAGAATTTAAGTTTAATAATGTAACACTTAAAAACTATTACAACGAAGATGAATTGACCGATACACAAATTCTAATACTAGAAACATTATCTAGGCAGGATTTTATTTTTTCAGGTGATGAAATCTTACAAAAAACTATTGAAGAAGATTATAAAAATCTTAGATATAAAAAAGCTAAAGAAGATATGAAAAAAATAGGTGTAGCTATCAATAAACAAAAATGGATAGAGGGACAAAATACTAAAGTTCATATTGTAGAAAATAAAGAATTATTCATTATGGCATTGGATTTAATTGAAACTTAAGTTAGTTTAACTCTTACTAACCTTTGCACTAACTTTGAAACCACTTTAATAACAGGCACTAACCTTTATAACTTAAATATTCTTTAGCGTGCTTTGTAAATAAATAAATAGATGTATGTAAAGAGAAAAGAATGAGTTAAAAGGGTTAGTGTTCTATTGGAGGTATTCTCATGAAAATGTACAATGCTGCAAAGTATCTACTTAGTAAAGATGTGCAAGTTGTACCTTTAAACGATAATAAAAAACCAACGGTAGCATTTAAGAATGTAACTATTGATGATGATTTTATAGATAGTAATTATTTAGCATATGCAAACACAAATGTATTAGGTGTCCTTACTCGTGGTTTATGGTGTATCGACATAGATATTAATCATGTAAATGGTGAAAATGGCTTTGATAGTTTGAAAGACATTTTTTACTATGAGGAGTTTGTTACTAATGCACAAAATACGCTAGTGCAAACAACAGCAAGTGGGGGAAAACATGTAATATTTAAAAAACGTGAGGGCGTTGAATACGCTCAGAAAATAGGATATTTACCATCAGTAGACATTAAAGCACATGATAATAACTATTTTGTACTAGCTGGAAGTAAAACAGCTAAAGGGCTATACACAAGTAATAAGAAACCAGTGATTGCTTATGATGGTGAATTTGAAGATCGTATATTTTCAAAGCGTGGCAATTACCTACAACAGACTATGGAAAAGTTTTCAGTAAAAAGTGTGTTACCTAACCACAATTTCAATCATTTACAACATACTGGCAAAGGTGGACTAGGTAAAGAAGCATACAATCGTGTAATCAATGGTGAAAGCGTAGAACGTAATAATGATGTATATAAGGCTATTAGTTACGCATTACAATGTAACGTGGATATAGAGCCTCTAAAAGTAATTATTGGTGATGTTAAAGCAAATGGTGATGAATTTACTTTAGAAGAGTGGGAGGCCTCATATAACAGTGCAAGAAACTCATTGCGAATTTAATATAGATGACGAATTAAGAAAACTAGGTTTATTAGTTGGAATATCCGAAGAAATATATTATTGCTCAATTAGTCGCATATCAACATTGTATCTTGAAAACTTTGGGACTAAGTGGGTAGCATGGCGTGAAACTTACGATTTACAGAATAATAAAAGAGTATCTTATAGAGCAATAGCAGAAGGCAGTTTTGAATTAGTAGCTGCAAGAACTAAAAATTATTTAAACTACATTAAAAGAAAGCAGGGAATAAAATGAACGTTGAAATCATAACAAATCAATTTGAAACAAGAGCAGGGACACTATTAAGGGCTTTCAGTGGTTTAAGCGAGAGCAGTTACAAAGCACCTTATGTATTTAAGATATACAATGATCCATTTAATACTGTGTATCTAATAAGCAAAGGTAAGATGTATGCTCATGTATTGATAAAAGATTGTGAAGTGAGAAAAACTTTTGAAATCGCCTCAGTAAAGCATACTGAGAAGCTTATAGAAAGCATTGAAGGGCATTATGCTGGTTATGATTTATATGATGGCACACATGACACCATAAGCGATATGATGGCTAGTTTCATGTTTGATAATGATTATTTCATGTATGGACTAGAAACCTTTGCTGAAAGTAATAATAGTGACATATTTGATTATATGAGTAGAGATTTCAATATAGATGAACTTGAAGGTGTTCAATCTAGTAATGCAGATGTTATAGGTAATATGGAGGCATTGTATCAGTTAGCTACTGGAATTAATGAACCAGCACCAGAATTAGTTGAGGGGCTTAAAATCATTACTGAGTTTATCCAGAATGAGAAGGCTAATGAAGTTGATAGTAAAGCATTGATTAAGCGACTGAATGAATTGAAACAGTCTTATTATGATGGAGTGAAAGCGTAAAATTATAGGTCATGCACTTAATAGGTGCATGGCTTTTTATGTAAATCGTAATTGTTAAGATTTGTTAGTTGTAGAAAGATTAAATTAGGTCAAATAAGAACATTTGTTCCGTTATAGAAAGTCTGTGCTTTAGTGTGGAAGTAGTTTTAAACGCTTATTTAATAATGTTTATAGGTTGTTAAGTAGCTATTGAAAATCTGAATAAACAAGAACATTTGTTTGTTATTTTGGTGTAAATTTAGTATAATAGTGTTATAGGAGTTATATACTTCTATATCGAATAAAAATCTGGGTTAAATATTTGTTGTTTACTTATTGCCTAAATATTACCTCCTCATTAAAGATGAAATGAGGATAAAACAATGACAATAACAATTGAAAAAGAATTAACGAACGATCATATTAGAGTATTAAACGTATTACGCAACACTAAGCACGAGATTATTACTAAGCAAAATATATTTAATCAATTGAATATGGAATTTAACCGAAACAACGACAGATGGTTAAGAAATACGATTAATAGTTTAGTAGTTGATTATGGTTATCCAATCGGATATAGCTATAAAAAAGATGCAAGAGGTTATTTCATGGTTAAATCTGAGGAACAGAAAGAATTAGCCTTAAGAAGTATCAAGCGTCATATCGAAGGTAGTTTAAAGCGATATGAGGCGTTAAAGAAAACTGAGATTTAAGGTTATCTAGTACGTGGTGCTGCTGAGATTGCACAAGAGTAATAATTTTAAAAAATATAACTGAAACGAGGTATATCATTGAAAACAGCTAAATACTTTGATGAATACAACGAATATGTCACAGGTCAAAGAGAGAATATCAATAAAATTGAAAATGAGCGTCAAGAGTTATCGCAACGAATTGAAGAAGATAAAGCAAAATATAAAGAATTAATTGCTAACTCACAAGATGACGAGGCTGACGCACTCTATACTACATTTGATAGTAATGAGAAGAAATTGAAAGCCTTAGAGAAACGCTTATCGACTAAAAAAGAAGTATTTGATGAGGCTAGACGTAAAAAGGCGATTGAACTAATTAAACATCAAGCAGATTTACCTCATTTGTACAAAAAGGACAAAGAACGTATATTAGCAAAATTTGAGCCAATCGTTGAGGAATATAACAAAGTGGTAGATGAAATCGCAGCATTAAATGACGAATACGAATATGAGTTTTACAGATTCGTTAAGCCTTATGACAAAGAAAACTTTGAGAAAGATAAAGAAGTAAGAGCAGAAATCAAAAATCATTTCAGCCCTAATAAATATTCCAATTATGTGAGTGGAGACGAACTACCATTCATTGATATAAGAAATAAAATGCAATTAAGAGGTGCTAAGTAATGGCTAGAAAATATAATTTAGATAAGGTTAGCAACTATCTTTTAACGGAAACAAAATTATCTGCCGACGAATGTCACAAAGTATTAGATGTAGTAGAAGAACAATTCTCTCAAAATATCCGACAACAGAAAAAAGATGAGCTAGCTCAAAAGTCACAAAGAGAGTCAAGTTTTAGGAAAATGGCCGAAGAAAATAGAATTGTTAAATAATAAATATCTTGCCTATCCTCAGAGATAGGCTCATTTTATTTGTGAGGTGCATACATGAACCTTAAAAGAGTGAAATATCCACTAATTTATCATGAAAATAAAATATCTGAGTACACATTGCTAACGGAATATAATCCTAAGTTTATCAATACTAAAATTAAGGCTATCACTATGCAAATAGAGATGATGTATCACTTAAACATCTCCCGCATGACTACTAGTGAAGTTCATGGCGTTGTATCAATATCCTATCCACTAGAAAAGTTAGCGATTGATATTATTGATGAAAAAGAAAAATTGAATTGTTTCAAAACAAAATCGAATAGAAACATGCAGCAATTAAAACAAGTTATTAAGCGATATACACCAGGTGAACAAAAAGAAATCATGTATTATATGCAGTCCAATGGTTCGACAATAGATTATGACCTCATAGAACGCCTGCAACGTGATTTATACAAGTTAAGACATGCAAATAAACAGAAAGTAAGTGTAAAGGCATGAGTTACGACAGAGAGGCTATAAAACAGTTTATAAGTGACTACTCAAAAGAGAACCATGATACTACATATAATGATGAAAATATCAATGTAGATGATTTCTTTTCACTGAGTGATGAAGCCGAACCTTTTTCACTAAATGAGAATACTAGTAATCAAGCATTCTTTAATGAACTAGATCAACTTATTTATGCAGTAGGAACTAGAAGGGAATACTACATATTTTTCTTACTATGTGAAGGAAAATCAATGAATGAAATTGCAAAGATATTCAATTTAAGTAGAGAAAGAATACGTCAACTATTGAATGGTTTATTAGATAAATTATAGGAGGGATAACTTGAGTACATTAAATCCTAGACAAGAGAAATTTGTCGCTGAATACTTAAAAACGTTAAATGTAACACAAAGTGCAATTAAAGCTGGATATAGTCCTCATACTGCAAGCGAACAGGGGAGTAGATTACTTAAAAATAAGAAGGTAGCAAAATATATTGATGAGCAACGTAAGAGGGTAATTGATGAGGGTGTACTATCTGCTAACGAATTACTTCATATCTTAAGTAATGCAGCAGTAGGTGATGAGAGTGAAGTGAGAGAGGTTGTCGTTAAACGTGGTGAGTTTCAACGCAATCCCGATACTGACAGAATGAACCTAGTTTATAACGAACATGTAGAAATGGTAGAAGTGCCTATTAAGCCGAGTGACCGTTTACGTGCTAGGGATATGTTAGGTAAGTATCATAAGCTATTTATTGATAAGAAAGAGTTATCTACGGACACACCGATTTTTATTAATATAGGGGAGTGGCCGGAAGATGAGGAAGAAGAAAAACGTAAAGCATTAGATGAACTACATGAGCAACACCCTAACAGAACAATGATTATTAATGATTTACCATTAGAGGACTGAGAACCATGTGTGATACTGCCGATAAATTAAATATGATAAGCATTGAAGATATGTATAACAGAGCGATGGCGATAAAGAAATGTTCCGTCATCTATTATGATGATCTTATGAACGATAAAGAGCGTGCAGTGTGGCATACGTTGAGTAAAATTCAAAAAGGATTAGGAGTAATACTACCGTTTAACTTAATGATTGCCAGAAACGGTGTAGATAGGCGCATAGTACCATCTATAAAATTGAATGATGATAGGATATTTATTTATCCGAATAGATAGCGTTAGGCCTATGAGGTTTGACGCTTATTTTTTACATAAAATCAGGAGTTAAGATTAATGAGATTAAGAAAAGCCACTATTAATTATTTAGAGAGCGAATTTATATATTATAAACACTTAAGCAGAGATATAGAACGTATTAGAAATAGTAAGGCATACCCCTCACAGTACGATAAGCAAAAAGCATTGAAAAATAGACGATTGAAACGGTTAACGAGAATTAAGGAGGCAATAGAGCACGTATATATAACGAGTAATGAAGATAGTCGGATATTGATAGATAGGTATTATTTCAACAATATTGATAATTTAAATTTAACAGGTGTAGCACTTACGATTAATGTTAGTAAATCAACTGCGTACAATTTAAGAAACGATATACTACTACGTTTATCAGATGAATTAGGGATATTACGTTAAATATAGAATTTGATAAAACTTGACGTTTAAAAGGCCGTTTCACAATAAAACATGTCAAAGCAATACATTTTTATAGCTATATAGGGATTTGCAAAATTAGGCATAGAAACACTTATTACAAATGGACAAAAAAGATACTTGTAAACCCAATTTTTAAAATAGGGAAGTGGTTTAATCAGTCAAAATATGGATAGTGGTATGTATAATTTTGTATACACCTCATACTAAGCTAACGCACTACTTTAGTGCATGAGCTGATGTAACGGTTTGTGGATAAAATAATTAGCACTAGGTACTAAAATGTAGTATAATGATATTGTGTAGTTGCAACTAGTATCATTCCCCGATATTAGTTGCTTTTTTAATATCTAACCTTTTTATTTTGTGCAACTAAATATATAATGTAAAAAACTACACATGAAAGAGGTTAAGGGGAATGTCTAAACGCAAGGTAAAATTTAAGATATTCAAAATTAGCAATTTAATAACAGATACAGAAAAAAATAATACTATTTATAACTATTACAACCATAGAATTGTTGATTTTATTCTATTGAATATCTTAAGTCATAAGAAAAAAGACAGAAAAAAAACTTATAACTATAAGACGGAAACTGTATATTTGCTAAATTACAATCCGTACTTTAATTCTGAATATAGTCATGGGCAAATTGTTACAATTAGACATGGCAAAGAGCAAAGAAATGTAGATGTAGAAGATTTATCTTTGGTTGGACTTATTAAAACCAATCAAGGTATCGAATATAAAATAGATTTCTTCATTAATAAACAAAAGGGTTATATATTTGTTGAACAAGATGAAAACTATGTTTTAACAATATCGAAATTAAGATCTTTATTAAGATTGTTTAAAGCAGAGGTAAGGCAGTATGTTAAATACTTAAATACTCTAGAAGATGATTATCTAATTGAGAGTAAACCTATAATTGATATTGAAATAATAAAACCATTAGATATTAAAGAACAAATAAAATTGTTAACGTCAGTTAAATCAGTAAGCTTATTTGAAAAAGACCAAACACAGGATAGAGATATTGAGGACATTGACTTTGATAATGAAAATGGCGATAATAACTTTTTCAAATTAGCATCAGAAACTATAAGTGAGTATGATATTGGTGAGTATGATACAATTCTAAAATTGACAAAATTTAGAAATAAAAGATTTGCGGGAGATTTAGAAAGATTTATCAATTATGTCATAGAATCAGAAAGATTTGGTGGTTATTCGATTGAAGGTACAGATGCTTATGGAGTTAATAGAGTATTTACACCTGATATGCTCACGAGAGATATTCAATTTGAAGACGAAGCTGATAGTAATGGAATAGTAAATATTAATAAGAAAATTGATTTTATAAGGAATTATCTATCTGACAATAGTGAAAATATGCCTGAAACTGCAATAAGAACTGAACCTGATTATAAAAATATTAAAGAATTTTTAACTAAATTCTCAAAATTTAAGGGTGATTATATTGAAGTCGAAAAAAAAGAAAAGGAAGAATAGTGTCAATTCTCTTTTAACGCTTTTTAGAAACCATAAATCAGTTTTAAAAGATTATCGACATTATAAGAAGTTGCTTTGCATTACTATATTATTATCGATAATCATATCATTGATTTTGAATTGTTCGTCAGATAATATTTATAATTCAGTTGCTGATTTTAATAAGTTAATTTTACCTTACTATTCAATTAGCATAGGCTTTACTATTACATCAGCTACCTTTTTAATTAACTCTATGACCAAAGAAAAATATATAGATATTGATAAAGAAACTAATAATGAACAATTGACCAAAAGAAAATTAACAGTGTTAAAAAGTAAATACATTCGAGTTATGTCTTTAGTAACTTTTTATGTATTATATTCATTAACGTTATTGATAATTCTTTTTATGCAAATCCTTATTGGTAAGTATATTATAATAAATCAAAAAATTTCTTTATTAGTGAATATTCCACTCGTTTGTGTTCAATTTTTCTTAATATTTTATTCTTTCGTTATTTTTTTTCTAATAGTTTATTCAGTTTATCTATTTAGTATTACATATATAAATCAAACTATAGAGCAAGCTGGTAATGAATTTAAAAAATAAATTGGGATCATAACGCAATAAAAAGAGGAAGTTGCAGAGAAAAAGATAAAAATAAAAAAGACATTAAATAATTGTAGATAATACAAAACGCTAAGAAATGTCCTGTGTTGCAGTGAGGATTGAGTTTGTGTGACTACGGTAAGTTATATAATAAAGGATGTCATGCTATACAACATCCTTTATAAATTGCGTTCTATAAAAATTAATTCGACTTAAGTAAAGAATAAATTTTTAATAGTTAATGCTATACCTAAAATAGTAGCAATAAAAGAAAAAAAGCCTATGAGTAAACTTTTTATGAAAGAAAGCTTAAATTTAATTAATTCATCTCGTTGGTGACTTTCATCGTTAAATATCCAATTGTAAATAGAAGTAATTATATTTCTCAAAGTTTGTATCAGCCAGTAAGAAATAAGAACTGAAGTAATAATAATAATATAGTTATCAAAATGAGTAAGATTTTCTATACCTTTTCTAATAAATATGTATATATGATAAGAAATAATAATTATTAGAGTAGTTATTTTAACAAATTTTAATAATGAATTTTTACCTTTAAAGTAAACTACATAAAACATCATTAAATACAATGCAACTACCCAAAATATAAGAATTAAAGAAACAGCGCTTGACAAAGCTTCAATTAATGATTTATTCATAAATGTAACCTTGTATGCTAAAATAAATGCATAAGTTATTAATGTAAAAGGACTTAAAAATAAAGCGCCGATAGCATTTTGCAAAAATGTTTTAATTTCTAAACTTTTAAAGTAGTTACAAAAATGATGGAACTGCTTTTGCTTTTTTGCTGAGAGTTTCATAAAAAAACACTCCTGTTTAGCAAGTTTAATTCTATATAAAAACTATAAAAAATATATCATAATGAAACTTTTTCTTACAATACTTTTTGTAAAAATGAAATGATTTGTTTAATGATAATTTAAAGGGCAAAAAAGGGTACAGTTTTGAAATAAAGGACAAGAGTATGAAATTATTAACAATATAAGACGTTGAGAAACGTTCTGTGTTGCGATGAGTGAAGCGATTAACTCTGGATTTACCCATGTTATTTTTTTACTAAGAGTAACATTATGAGTAATTAATTAATATTGAAGTGATATAAATGAATTTAACAGTTCGGGAGGTGATGATGTTATGTTAAAAGATATAACATATTTAAAGCTATTGGATCTTGAATATAAGATGCTTTGTAGCTAAATTTAATCAACATTATCACAAAGTATCTTATTTATTAATAAGTAAAATAAATATACTTGTGAAAGGTTGAAAACAATGAAAACAATGATTTATCCTCACCAATATAATTATATCAGATCGGTTATTTTAAGATTGAAAAATGTATATAAAACGGTAAATGATAAAGAAACCGTCAAAGTTATTCAATCGGAAACCTATAATGATATTAATGAGATTTTTGGTCATATAGATGACGATATTGAAGAATCTTTAAAAGTATTAATGAACATCAGATTATCAAACAAAGAAATTGAAGCAATACTTAATAAATTTTTAGAATATGTAGTACCTTTTGAACTACCTAGTCCGCAAAAACTTCAGAAAGTATTTAAGAAAGTTAAAAAAATAAAAATACCTCAATTTGAAGAATATGATTTGAAGGTAAGTTCATTTGTAGGATGGAATGAACTTGCATCAAATCGGAAATATATAATATATTACGATGAAAAAAAACAATTAAAAGGACTTTATGGAGAAATTTCTAATCAGGTTGTAAAGGGGTTCTGCACAATTTGTAATAAAGAATCTAATGTTTCATTATTCATGAAAAAGTCAAAAACCAATTCGGATGGTCAATATGTAAAAAAAGGTGACTATATATGTCGAGATAGCATTCATTGTAATAAACAATTAACAGATATTAATCAGTTTTATAATTTTATTGATAAACTAGATTAAGGAATAAACTATGTTTGTGAAAATTGTGATTGTTAAATAATATTGTTTACCGTTAATTATGGATATAAATAGCTTTAAATTCAGAGGGCAAAAAAAGGGCATAATTTTGATGATAAGGGCAAATTAAATAGTTAGCACACGGACAAGTTAAATAATTCGTTTCAAGCGTCACTCATTGAGTGGCGTTTTTTTTATTTTAAGAAATTTTTTAATACATATTGTAATAAATTTTAACTCGGGTTAGCTTATTGTTGGAGGTGCTAAAATGAACTATAAAATCGAAATTTTAGATGATTGTAATGTGATCTATGTTAGAAATAAAGGTAAGTATGGTAGTAATAAGAATTATGAAATGATGAAGAATTTTAAAGAGTGGATTAAAGAAAATTGTTATTGGAGATATGTTGAAACTAACGGAATATTAGGTGTAGCATTAGATGATCCGCAAATTGTCGAAGAAGAATCATGTAGATATGATTTAGTTTTAAAAATAGACGAAGATGTAAAGATAAATGATTTTATAAATTCTCGAAGTTTTACGGGAGGAAAATATGTTGTTTTTGCATTACCACATACAACAAAAGACGTGAAAGACTTCTATTCTAATTTACCAAACATTATAGATAACAATAATTTGAGAGTAAAAAATGAACCTATATTAGAGCGTTATAAGGAAGAAGAGGGAAAAGATAAGTATTGCGAAGTACTAATACCAATTTTATAATTCTGAGAAACGTCCTGTATTGCAGTGGGGAATGTACTTATGAATAACTGTATTGAAAAGGTGATTTGGAATCGTTACAAATAGTAGATAGTTTAACATATACAATTATTGGCGGTACTATTTCAAAAATCAAAGGGGAACAAATTCTATATTTGCATTTTAAATAATCATTGCCACAAATCTTTCTTGTTTTTGCAATTTTAACATTTTACACTCAACGTCTAAGGTAACCAAAACATTGATATGACAACAATCATAAAGGTTTTTAAATTCATTAATAATGCTATTTATCAACTCCCGCCGTCTCCACTATATAGCCTATAACCCTTGTGGTTATAGGTTTTTTGTTTTGTATTTAAACGTTTCTAGGTTAATACATATAAATGTTGTATTTATTATATAAAAATATTATAATATAATTAAGTCAACGACCATGCGTGGACTTTAAAAAACAAAATCATGTACAGTAGTAGCCGTCTGCTATGAGACTAGGCATTATAATTGAATATCATAGTGTTGATAAAGAGATATGATTAATGAGTGATTAGTCATATCTCTTTTTTACATATGCAAACATAGAAAATCAAACCATCACATTAATGTGTAATGAACTAAAGTTAACCTTTTAAGTAGAAGAGGTGGTTATTTGAGATATGTGAATAACGAGAAACATAGACATGCTTTAATCAGTCAATTAACTGAGAACCAAAGAGAAATACGGTTTAAGTATTATAAATACAGAAAAAAGAATATATTAATCAATGATATGTATCGCTATTCAGAAGAGTGGGAACTTATCGACTTTAAAGTAAATGAAAATTACCGAACGTGTTGTAATGATACGCCGTTATATTGTGAATGCGGAAAAGAATTAAAGTATCAATATATACTTCGATCAAAGTCAAAAGACACAATTATGAAACTTGGGATTGAACATTTTAAAGAACATAGTGGCATTCCAAATCGTATTGCATATCAGGTTAGAAAGAATATATTTCTGTTAGATGATTGGTTGGATGATATACTCTTAAATCATGAGAAATTAATGAATGATTCAGAGCATCATTTTAAAGTTATAAACATGTATAAAGAGTGGACTACGATCTCTGAGTTAGATGTGAAAGATTTTAATTCGAATTCATCAAAGCCTATTACGAGAAAGAATATTGAATTAATTAATGATTTTAAAAAGTATAGTATGGCTTTGCCCACTAACATCGAACAGAAAGTCTTTGCTTTGATTGATTATTTTCATAGAAAGAAATATCTTGCGTATATAGAAGAACTAGAACGAAAAAGACGCATTCAAAGAGAAAAAGAACAAGAAGCATTGAGAAAAGAGCGAGAGTTAAAACGACAGCAATTATTAAAAGAGGCTGAAGCACGTAATAGTCAAAAAAGAAAAATTATGGCCAAAGAAAAGGCAGATAAGATGTTAATTGCTGAATGCAGAGTGAAAATAACAAAACTATTAGACGTACAAAATGTGATTGATATCACTACAATTTATAATGAATGTAAAATAGAGATAGACGAATTATTAAGATCGCATGTTAATACAAAGATTGTAAATGATATCGTAAATTCTATTAATAGATACACGATGTATAATGTGAAATTTCAGAACAACAAGCTATTTAAATCATGGACTAAGCGTTTTTGATAAGCAACATAGTCATATCCAAAATATATTGGATGAGTACAACTAAATTATATTACATTTATTAGCTTTGATATATTTAATAAAAATATTATAATATAAATGTCAATGACAATGCGTGGACGTTATAAACCGAAATACATTGCATAGCTAAGAATAAGTTTTAAATAACTTAGGAAAGAGAGCAAGTAGGACTTGTTCTTTTTTTAGTTAACGGTCGTGCGTGGACTTTCAAACAAGTACATTGATTATCGGAATTGAAATGTAAATTTCAATAAATGTAGACGAAGCGTTAGAACGAAAGGTTCTAACGCTTTTTAAAGATTCTTGAACATAAATAATATGATAATGCTATTTGGCAAATTTACAGTAGCTCATTGAATTGATAAGACACTTAAATTAAGCTTTTCTCAGTACAGTCAGGGCCCCAGCAAAGAGAATTTCGAAAAGAAATTCCACAAGCAAAGAAAGCTGGGGTTACAAAGGATTTCAAATTCTGTACCACGCTTCAATGATGTTACATCCAATTTCAATGTGGTATATATATAGTAAGCATACAAAAGTCAGCATGATGAACTAAGACAACTCGTTAGTATAGGAGCTATTGAAATATGGAATTATTAACGAAAGCGATTAGTTTTACGATGTCATCTCTTTCTACATGGCTAGGAAGTAAAGATTTATTTAAAGATGCAATAAAGCTGTTTGAATCGGATAAGAAGTGAAAGTAATTTTATGTTTTGAACTAGTAATATTGCAGAAAAAACAAGCATTTACGTTTCAATTAAAGAAACATGTAAATGCTTGTTTTGCTATTAGTTATCGTTGATTTTTTTACCATCTGTACGATCTGATTCGCCTTTATCTTTATGAGCCTTAGGGTTGTCTTTTTTGTGAGAACTTTTTTTAACATTATCTACTGAATCATCATTGTTACCACATGCCCCTAATAGTAAAAAACTTGAGAGTAGTACAAAAGCTACTTTCTTCATAAGTGTCACCCTTTATTTAATTATATTTAATATCTAATTGATATAAATATTATTACTATAAGTATGTCACACTTTTCTAAAAATTCAACAGTTAATAATATTTGATAATTTAAATTAAAAAATACCGGGATAAGTCGAAAAGTTGATTATCCCGGTAAAGTAATTGAATTAATTAGTTTATATATTGATTACACTAATTAGTTTGCACTATTATTTGATTCATCTGTATTAGTCTCAGTTGTTGCTTCTCCATTGTCAGATTGTTCAGCGGAGCTATTTTCTGAATATGTCTGTGTTTGATTTTCATTAGACTGATTTTCAGTACTTGAACTATTCTCTGTAGAAACATTTTCGTTCGAACCGCTATTATCTCCATTGTCATTACTATTTCTATTGTTTTGATTATAGTTTTGATTTGTGTCATCAACTTGATTCGCATTTTGATTAGTATTAGAAGAAGTATTATTTTGATTGTTTACAGTATTATCTTGTGTAGTATCTTGTTGAGTAGAAGGTGCTTCGTTAGTTGATTCTTCAGTTGTTGGTTGCTCTTGTTGTGAGCTTTGTTGTTCTTGAGTATTTAATTCTTCATTAGTTGATGTTTCTTCAGAACGATTTTGTTCTTCTTGAGTAACATTATTATCATCTTTGTCGTCATCTTTTTTGTCTTTTTTCTTTTTATCTTTAGATGATTTATCCTCTTTAGATTGCTTATCTTTAGATTGAGTTGCTTGATTTTCAGATGGATTATTACTTTCAATCATTTTATGAATGCCTAAAGCAAGCATGCTTAGTAGAATAATCGTAATTGCCATCGCAAAATATTTAAAGTAATTCTTATTTTTAAATACTGCCACAATAGCGAACAAGATTAATATAATCGCAATAATTAGTAATACCGTGCCTGTATAGAACAACAGTTTCTCCATACGCTACCTCCATTAAATTTACATCATTAATTGTATTGTACTACACATATAATATAATACATATTACCTTGTAATTAACATCTAATTACTATTTAAAAACAGTTGTGTAAACGTATAATTAATCAAGCTATTTCTCCTTATCGAAAATGTTAATCTCTTTATGCTCTTTACTTACTGAAACATATAAGTTTTCATCGTTAAGTTGTGCCTCGTTTGATGTTTGATTTAAGTTAATTTCAGCTAATATTTTGAAAGATCCATTATGATAAGGTTCAACAATAGATATTTCATTCGCATGTTCTTGAATCATCAAATGTCTTTGTGATTGATTATTTATTTTCCAGTTAGTCATATATTCACCTTTTCGTAAAAATAAAACTGGGAGTAGGATAGAATTTTTTTAAATTCATCGTCCCACTCCCAACTTGCTTTGCTTGTAGAATTTCTTAATGAAATTCTCTTTGCTTGGGCCTCACTCGCTAGGATGACTTGAAATGAAAAAGCATGATTTAAGCACCTTTTCAGTTCAGTCAGCTACTTCGAAATTGCAAAATAGCATCATTATTTCACTTATGTCCTAGGCTCAGCAGTTTAACTATTTAAAACTTTGCTCTATTTCGGTAAATGCTTTATTAGTAACGGTAATATCATCAATTCTATCTGCTGTAAGTTGTCCTTCAAGATAACCACGATCGATTAGAACTTTACAATTCTCTAAAAAATCATCGTATTCACGATCACAGAAATAATCATCTTGTGCTTTAATACTATCTCCAAAATAATTCGCTTCACTTTCAGATTGCCCTTCATTAGAACGTTCCATATATAATTTATAAAATTTAGCTATCGTATATTTTTGTTCTTGAGTTAATGAATCTAACATGACATGTTCCCCCTCACTATAATACGTTATACCCCAATTAAATATGATTGAAAACGTAGCGTAGGGGTTAATAAACTACTGTGCATCTTCAATGCCTTTATTAACTGCTTTAGCAAATTTGTAAAATGTATGTGTGTAATTGTCTGGGTTCTTTCTTGTATTTTGATCTAATTGTTTATCCTTAAAGAATAATGCTCTTTGTCCAGTAGTTAATTCAAGTTGAACGCCCGAATCATTATCACTTCTATTAATAATGTTAGATGAAGATGTTGCTTCAATACCTTTAGGGCTCTTTTGAACGGTGAAGCCTTTATTTTTCAATGATTTAGTTATTGATTTCGCTAATTTTTTATCTTTACCTCCAACGTAAACAATAGGGTCTTCACCTGAATAGCCATGAATAGATATTGTCTCATCTGAGTGGTCTAACATTTTTAATAGCGTCGGTTCATCAAACACAGTTGAAGTGATATGCAAGCGTTCGTTATGCTTTGGCATTAATCCTTCGAATGTGTAAAAATCATATTCACCTATATTTGCCACACGACGTGCAAGTTCAGTTGTACCTGGTTCAATACCTCCGCCATGTATTGCTGTGACAAGAATGTGATTATCTTTACGATTTTTTGTTTTAATACGCCAATCTTTACCTTCTATTGTGTTTTCTTTTAGCTCTTCGAAATTTGAATAATAATCTAATGAACGATTTTGTTTATCTTCACGCGTTTTATAAAGTATAAATGCAATAACTATAATAGTAATAATTAAGACAGAAATAAAAATATAATATAATTTAGAATACAAGTTTTTTCTTTTTCTCATATGACCTTCCTTTATATTGATTGTAATAATAAAAATGTGTAATTTAACTTTTATATTATAAATTATATTACTGATAAGCTCAAATATTGTTTAATTTAGAAAAATAAGTAAATAATTGAAATAAGGAGGAATGAAAGTGACGAAAATAACAGTTCAATCAGCGAAGCCTCACCATAAAGAAGGAGGTCAGTTAATTTACTCGGCAATAGATGACATGGCTAAAATTATATTAGGTAAGTCAAGTGATAATGAAATTATTAATGACTTACAACAACTTTGGAAAAACCGTGCGAATCGCTTTAGTCATGATATGTCATTTGTAGCTCTTGAAGATAATCAAGTGCTTGGGGTTATAACGTGTAATCCTTTAAAACAGATTGATAGAGCGATGACGCCAACAGTACTTCAAATTATTTTAATGAATAAGTTGAAACCTTTCTTATCAATCATCTCACATCCGAAGTCTTTTTATTCGCTTGTTACGATGGACGAGGGTAATGAAGATGAATACCATATTAGTATGCTAGCGACTATGCCTAATGCAAGGGGAAAAGGGGTAGGGCAACAATTATTAAATTTTGCTGAACAAAAAGCTAAAGAATCAGGCTTCAGTAAACTTTCTTTAACAGTAGTACAAGATAATGATGCAGCATTGAAACTATATCAAAAAATGGGATTTGAAATTGTTGGAGAAATTAATAAGAAACCATACTATCTATATCAAATGAGAAAAGAAGTAAAATAGAGAGAGGCATAGTCAAATCACATAATTAACATGTGATAGCTTGCCTCTCTCTAAGTCTATGAACTTTATTAATTATTCTTATATTTATCGTATTTACCGTTAGCTATATCTTGTTCTCGTTGTTGTATTGTTTGATAAACTTTTTCAGCATCATCACCTTCATAATAGCCTTGTTCAATTGCATGCTTAGTTTGAATCTCTCCAGAAGATAAACCGCCGTTATATTTTTTTCTCAAAGCATCTACGTATTCATCCTCATTAGTTGCAGCGTTGATTTCTGCATTTGGATCGTCTATGTTTTCTTCTTCTGAAGACTGGTTAGACTGATCATAAACAGATTTTTCTTGACCACTTTCCACGCGTAGTGAACTTGCATAAGCTTCACTTGCAGGGCCTTCCATTACATTACCTTGTGGAATAACACCATTTGCAACTGCACTATTATATGCAGCAATTTTATCTATTTCAGAGTAATTGTTGCTGTTAATAACTGCTTCTAATGTGGCGCGGTCTGTTATATTGTGAATATCGATTTGCTTTGCATTCTGAGAAGACGAGTTAGAAGTAGATTGCTGTTCGCTGGAAGAACTGTCTTCATTGCTTTGATCAGTAGATTCATCATCGCTTTCTGTATCATTTTTTGATGACTTAGAATCAGAATGTTGATCATTTTTCTTTTTAGTATCATCATTCTCTTTTTTATTCTGTGAGGAAGATTTAGATTTAGAATGATCTTCTTCCTTATCTTCATTCGAAAAACTACAACCAGTTAATATAAAAAGACCTAATAATAATGTAAATAAAACTTTTTTCAATATAGTCACTCCTAAATTTAATATAATATTATTTTATAATGAAATGACTAGTAAATGTTTTGAATTTTTGAAAATATTTTAAAAGATATATTTACATAAATTATACGCTAATTTCATTGTTATTTTACAAAATAATGGTAAATATGAAGTGAATAGGATGTGAGATAACATGGATAAAAAATTATTAAAAAAGTACTTTGATAATAATGATTTTAAAGCAATTGCGATTGTAGTGGGTTCTAAAAAAATGGTGTTAGAAAATGATATTCATCTAGATTATGAAAATGAAATTATCATCTATCCTTTAAAAAATTGTACACGTATTATCCCGTTTAGCTCTATTTCTTATATTGATTTATTAGAAGAAAATGAGCATTTCATAAATTATTTCAAGGAAACTGTCTAACTAAAAAAGAGTAGCTATTTCAAAGCTACTCTTTTTACTATAGATATTTAGTATTGTTTAACTAATTTGAGTTGATAATCTTTCGTGAAATTATCTACAAGCGCGTATGGAGAAATGATGAGTAAGCCATGTTCGTTAATTGAATTTTTACTTACGCCATATTTATAAGCTTGATAAATAATCTTAGTACAGTATGTAAATCTTTCACTTTTAAGATTTAAAGTGACTAGATATGTCTTATCTGTATCTTTATAGTGTTCTTCAGCCCATTTAGCGGCTCTCTCTCCAGCTCCAGGCATAGAACAACGGTAGATTTTAATCCAATCATCTTTGCCTTCACCAAATCGTTGTTTGAAAGAATGGAATGACTCTGTAATGGGTTTGTCCCCAGGGCCTTCTATTTGTAAAACGGTATCGTGATCAAGTGCGATACTAGAATGACCAAAGAAACCAAATAAAACTGGGCCCTTAGTGAGTATAATATCACCTGGTTGTAAATCAAAATCATCTTCAGTTGGTGAAAGTGCATTAGAGTTACTCGTATAAGCTAATAAGTGTGTTGGAAAAGTTATAAGAATTATCAGTGTAACAAAGAATATTTTTATAAATGGAGAAATTGAATATTTCACTTTGATACTCCTTAGAAATTAACAAATCATATTTGATGAGTTATTAATGAATATTACATATAGATATAAATAAAAAAGAACAAAAATAACAATGTCATTTTGTTCTTTAATTCTACGCTATAATATACCAAATATGAATACGTAGATGAGTAAAGCAAATCCAAAAATATAAAATATTACGGTAAAACCTAAATATGATTCTTTACGTTCTTCTTTTTTAGATTTAAGTAATAAGCCCAATATAATTGAGGCTGCTATTACAAAAATGATACCAAGCCATAACAATATAGTTAAATGCAAACTCATGCGTAAGCCTCCTAAATTTATATTAAAAGAATGTATATACCATAGGATAAATGTAGTATAAAAGCATAACAATATTGATTAGAAAAATAACTTCGCTAACCAGGTTCTTGCAAATGAGCGCAGTACTTAAGCTTAGTACAATTGTGATACCACTAATTGTCAGTCCTGGAATTAGCCAGAAGAAATCATCTAAGTCTGCATTGTAAGTGACAATGATATTGAAACCCAAAAATAATAGCGTCATAAAAATATTTATCCAAAAAATTTTATTATTATTCATGGGTGTCACCTCTTATTAAATAGTTAAACTTTATATAATCATATCATTTATTGTATACCGGTAGAATGAGTTAATCAAAGTAATTGTATGTTTTTATCCTAATATTAGAATTTGTCAAAAATTTAGTTGCTAATATTGTAAAAGTGAGCAATAATAAATATCAAACTTATATTTAATCTTCTTTATATACAAAAATGTCAACCGACTTAATGAAGCGGTTGACACAACATCCCTTATAACTTTTGATAAATGTTTTAATATTTATTTTCATTTTTGCGTGAAGCTACATAACTAAACAAATGAACTTCGATTTCTTCACCATATTGTAACAATTACGACAAGTTACCATCTTAATAAATAACAAATTTAGTGATTAATTATTGGGTAAATGATTTAATAATCTTAAACAGTATATTTAATGCAATGAGTTATATACTAGAAATAAGCAAAAGTTGCTAATTACATGTTAAAGTTGAGTTATCTTATATGTTTAGACAATATTAATAATGAAATATTTTAAGAGAGATAAATTAAACTGAGGAGGGGAACTATGACATTCTATGATTTTATAATTGGGTTTATAAACGATGATACACCTCTAGGAAGTTTAGCTCAATATATCGAAAACGACTGTGAGTTTCCAAAACACGAACGGAATAACAAAGCTATTAGGTCGTATGTTATGTCTAACTACGTCGATCATCAACTTATTGAAAGTACTAATAGAGCAATAAGTCTTTATAAATTAATTTGAGTGAGCGTAATACCAATTTTGGGTGTTTAGCGCATTCCACACATCTTTAGTTTTAAAGTTAATTTCATTATCTTTTATTGAAAAAGGCTCAATAATATTTCTGTCCATCCAAGAATTAATTAATTCTTTTGGAACACCATCTAATAACATATCTGTTTTACTTATGATTAAACATTCCCAATCTAACGAGAGCTTATTTGGATTAACATAATTATATTGATTATGGTCGCTCATGAAAGACACTCCTTTTAGAATTGTGAATCTTATAATAATTTATACCCACCATGACGGTACTCAAACCACTTTATAAATTTTTTCTATGTTCTTGTTTTTGAAAATTAAAAAATTAATGTATACTATTACTCGAAAATACAATTGTACTTAAGAACAGTTAATAACAAATAAAAGCATTCAATTAATGTCAGAAATTTGAAACAAAAACTAAGTTTGAGGTGTATACAATGTCAAAAACACTTTATTTAATGAGACATGGACAAACAATGTTTAATTTACGAGGTAAGGTGCAGGGGGCAAGTGACTCTCCTTTAACAAGTTTAGGAATCTCTCAAGCCAAACAAGCTGGTCAATATTTTAACGAACATAATATTTCATTTGGAAATTTATATTCATCTAGCTCTGAACGCGCATGTGATACATTGGAATGCGTCGCACCAAACCAAGACTATAACCGTTTAAAGGGACTCAAAGAATGGCATTTTGGTATTTTAGAAGGCGAAAGTAATGATTTACTAAACGCAAATTATGATATTAAAGATGCTTTTGGGGATCGTTTAGTAGTGTTTGACGGAGAGTCTAAAAATGAAGTGGAAGAACGTTTTATAGGTACATTAACTGAAATAATGCGTACATCAGATAGTGATTCAAATTTAGTTGTAAGTCATGGAACTACGATTGACGTATTTTTAAGAAAAGTTATTGGAGATACAGAAGCAATTAATTACTTTATTGGAAATTGTCATATTTTAAAATTTGAATATAGAAATAATGAATTTCGGTTTATTGAAAAGATTGATCCAGAAAACGAAGAAATTACTAAATATGAAAATTAAAATATAGCAAATATAGATAGACACAAGTCAAAAAATAAAATATTAACTCAACATTCTCTACAAGGACAATTACTTGTAGAGATTTTTTCCTTTTTAAATCTACAAAACAGAAATGGCTAGAACCTAAAAACACTTATGATAAGTTATTTTAAGTTCTAGCCTACTACTATAATTAAGAAAAAATTTTTAAAATATGAGTTGATAAATTTTTTGAAGTATCATGAATGCAACGATTAAGATAATAATACTTGAAATTTTATTTAGTAGAATCAATAGGCGACCTGATTTATCAAAATGGCCTACAGTACGACCAGCAATAGCTAGAAATATAAACCATAGCCATGAAACGCTAATTGTCGCAACAGTAAATGCTATCTTTTCAGAGCCATCATAGGCAGAAGCGCTTGTACCTATTACGCCAATGGTATCCATAATTGCATGAGGATTAAGTAATGAAACAGAAAGTGCGAAGCTTATTTGCTTTGCAGGTGATATGCCACCTTGCTCATCAATGTCACTACTTTGCTCATGCCACAATGTCCACACCATATAGAGTAGAAATACTAATCCTATTATGTAGACAACCAATTGAAGTATTGGAAATGACATAAGTATAAGGGACACGCCAACCACTGCTAGTATAATGAGTAAAGAATCACATAAACCAGCTGTAATAATAGCAGGAAGTGCACGCCTAAATTTTGTTTGGTTAGCGCCTTGGTTAAAAACAAATATATTTTGAGCCCCCAATGGTAGTATTAAGCCTATAGCTAATAATACTCCGTGTAAAATAGCTTGTAACAATATAATCACCCTAGACTTAAGTGTATTTAAAATTTATAAAATCTGAAAATTTAGAATATATCAATTATTATAAAGGCTATAAATTAAATGTCTAGAGAAAAATTTTTAAAAAGTATAGTTAAAATAGGGGGTTAAACGATATCATACAATAGCCAATGAACATCGAAATATTCGTCACCAATTTTTGAAGACTTCGATTCGAGACCCAAAGTTTCAAATCCCATTGATGAGAAAAAGATTTTGCCACTAATATTATTAGAAGTTACACAAGTCATCAATTTTTCAATGTTGCGAGATTTAGCGTAATCTATAGCAAATTGCATTAAATTTAAAATTGTACTTTCATCTTTTTTATCAAGTAAGAATAAATTCTCTATCATGGCTTTGTGTGAACTTCCAACTTGCCTTAATTGACGCAAAGTAACACATGCTACAAGTTTATCATCTTTAAAAGCACCGATAATATTACAAAATTCATCATCATCAGATAGCATTTGTTTGAGATCATTGTTTGAAATGTTTTCGAGATAGACCTTGTCCCACGAATAAGTGTGCGTATTGCTTGATAATAATTGAGTATAATGGTCTAAATCATCATGTTTAAGTATACGAATATTTGTCATCATGGCCTCCTATACCTGTCATAGAATAACGTTTTTAAAATTTCATTAATTATATAAATAATGGGGTGAACTCAAAAGATTGAAGTAAAAATAATTTTATAAAAACTATTTGATTTTTAATATGTATAAATGATTTATAAAGTTTTTTATTTACTGTATTTATAGAATAACTTAAATTGGAAAAATTCACAAAAAAAGAAGACACAAAAATCCCTAAAAGATTTTTGTGTCTAAAATTATTAGTACATGATTAAAAATAAATTTAATCTACTACTTGAAGGTTTAAATCAACATCGATGTTACCACGAGTTGCTTTAGAATATGGGCAGAATTCGTGTGCATCTTGAAGATATTTTTCAGCGTCTTCTTGAGACAATACATTTTTAACTTTAGCATCAATCGCTACGCTTAATTTTGGACTTTCCGCATCAGGATCGTCTTCTAGGCGAACAGTTAAAGTAACTTCTGGTTCAGCATCACGTACTTTATTTTGTTTTAAGATAAGATCGAACGCACCATTGAAACATGAAGCATAACCAGCAGCAAATAATTGCTCAGGGTTAGTTGCATTTCCGTCCGCTTGTTGTGGTGGTAATACATCTACATTTATTGCATTATCGTCAGTGTTTACATGTCCTTTACGTCCACCAACGTTAGTAGCTTTTGTTTCATATTGAACTGCCATTATTATTACCTCCTAAATTCGTATACATTTATTATTTACCCATTTACATATTTTTAAATCATTGATTATTAATTTTATTGAAAAGTATGTTACTCGAGGTTGGAGAGTGACGGCCTTTAGTTTAAAATAAATACAAGTTAAATTGAGGAAGAAGGGATCATTATGACGAATGTTGAAGTGGCTGCCACAGTTGCTCCCAATCAATTACTGGATACATTAACATTAGATAATATCAAAGAATATAGTAATGATATTGACATAATCGAATTACGAATTGACCAATGGGAAGATCGACATCTTGAGTTGCTTAAATCCAATTTAGAACAACTACAAGAATTAAATATAAACGCTAACGTCTTGGTAACGTATCGCACGATCTCACAAGGCGGTAAAGGTGAAATGACACATGAAGCATACATGACATTATTAAAAGAGATTATTAAAAATCATCATTGCCAAATGATTGATATTGAATGGGATAGTGATTTTGATGTTTTCGCGCATCGTGATTTAATTAACCTAGCACACCGATATAATAAACAAGTTGTTATATCTTATCATAATTTTCAAGAAACACCTGATATAGATATTTTGAAATTCACATATTATAAAATGAATCAATTGAACCCAGATTATGTCAAAATAGCTGTCATGCCACAAGACAAAGAAGACGTAGCTACATTGCTTGAAGCAGTAGCAACAAGTGCTGACACTCTTGATGCTAAGGTGATTGGTATTTCTATGTCTAAAGTTGGCTTAGTTAGTAGAACAGCTCAAGGTGTGTTTGGAGGCACTGTATCCTATGGATGTTTAGGTGAGCCCCAAGCCCCTGGACAAATACATGTTAAAACTTTAAAACAACAACTATTATTTTATAGTAATCATTAAGATACATTTGAAATTAATAGGTAAAGGTTTTATAATTGAGAAGAGCTATCAACAATAAGGAGCGATAATTGTGGAATTACAAGAGGCAATTGCTTCAAGAAGAAGTATAAAGAAATTCAAACATGATATGACAATAGATGATGATAAGCTTTATCAAGCGATTGAAAAAGCTGCAGATGCTCCAAACCATGGCATGCGAGAACCATGGAGAATTATCCATATAGCCAAAGATAGATTAGGTGAAATGAGCAGGGATGTAACGCATTTTGCATTTCCAAATCATCCTGAGAAACAAGAAGATCATTATAATAATGTGACTAATCTTGGTGGTATGTTAGTGTTAGTACTTAAAACTGACCCAAGACAACGACAAAATCGTGAAAACTTTTTTGCGATGGGTGCGTATGCTCAAAACTTAATGCTTCTATTACATGAACAAGGGATTGGTACATGTTGGAAGACACCACCTTACATTTTTGAACCAAAAGTTCGTAAGGTATTTGGCGTTCATGGAGATGAAGTCATTGCAGGTTTCCTTTACCTAACAGATTTAGAAGAAGTGCCACCAAAAGCACCGCGTAAAAACAAACATTTAATTTCAAAATACTAGAATTAATAAAGACGGCTGGACAAATAAATGTCTCAACCGTCTTTATTATTACACGGGCATAGCTAACAGAACTGAGAAAGCATCTATAACAAACTTTATTCAGTTCTAGTCATCTATGCCAGAATAGTATCATCAAATTAATTTTTCAAATTAGATAACTATTCTATATCCTATTTATTAAATGTTTCTGATAAGAATGATTCTACTTGTTCAGGTGATTTAGCATTAGCAGAGTGTAAATGCGCAAGTTTATTGCCATTTTCAAATACTAATAAGCTAGGAATACCCATTACATCATTATCTGCAGCTACATCTTCGAGTTCATCACGGTTAACAGTATACCAATCATAGTCATTATATTTTTCGACGATTGGATCAATCCACATGTCCATAGATTTACAATCAGGACACCAACCAGCTTCAAATTTTACGATAACTGGTTTATCGCTTTCAATTGTTGATTTAAACGCATCAGTTGTATTAATACTTTGCATAATAAACGCTCCTTTAGATAATTACTAAATGTATTATAACGAATAATTTCCTTTAATTGAAAAATTAAGCTTAAAATATAGAGCGTTTACATAGATTATCTGATATATTTAAATTAAGACAGAATAGGAGGTTACATCTGAATGATTAAATTTTATCAATATTCAAATTGCACAACTTGTAAAAAAGCCGCAAAATTTTTAGATACACATGGCGTAAGTTACGAACCAATTGATATTGTACAACACACACCAACTAAAAAAGAGTTTGAAGAAATTATCGATAAAACAGGTGTAGAGGTTAATAAATTATTTAATACCCATGGTGCTAAATATAAAGAACTAGGGTTAAAAGATAAATTAAAAGATTTATCAACTGATGAAAAATTAAATTTATTAGCTTCAGATGGCATGTTAGTTAAACGACCATTAGCTATTGCTGGAGATAATATCACATTAGGATTTAAAGAAGATCAATACAAAGAAATTTGGTTATAGTTTAAAATTACAAATTCTAATTATATAAATTATTGTAACTTTTTGTTTTAATAGTTGAATGAAAACTTACGGTATGGCATCATTAAATTGTAATTAATTTTAGGAGGGGATTCTCGTGGCAGTACCGAGCGAATTAAAATATTCTAAAGAACATGAATGGGTAAAAGTTGAAGGCAACACAGTAACAATTGGTATTACTGAATACGCACAAGGTGAATTAGGTGATATCGTATTCGTTGAATTACCAGAAGTTGATGACGAAATCAACGAAGGGGATACTTTTGGTAGTGTAGAATCAGTTAAAACTGTTTCTGAATTATATGCGCCAGTATCTGGTAAAGTTGTTGAATCAAATGAAGAATTAGAAGATAGTCCTGAGTTTGTTAACGAATCACCATATGAGAAAGCATGGATGGTTAAAGTTGAACTTAGCGATGAAAGCCAATTAGATGATTTATTATCAGCTGATCAATACAAAGAAATGATTGGTGAATAATTAATTTAAACTCCTTGATTGCGGTCATGGAGTTTTTATTTTGCCTATTTTTTGTAAATAATAATCAACAAATTTTAAAATTTATACTTTGTTGATATAAAATGTTAAGTAATCGTAAATAATGTTTAATCTATTAGCGTTCTGTGAAAAAGTAACTGATTGTTTATTATCGACTTAGAAGGTGGATTATCATGGCAATTTTAAATAAAGTTATTATTGTTGAAGGCAAATCTGATAAGAAGAGAGTACAACAAGTCATCGCTGAACCTATAAATATTATTTGTACGCATGGTACAATGAGTATTGATAAATTAGATGACATGATTGAAACATTATATGAAAAGCAAGTCTTTGTTCTAGCAGACTCAGATGACGAAGGTGAAAAGATAAGAAAATGGTTTAAACGTCATCTTAGCGAATGTGAACATATCTATGTGGATAAAACATTTTGTGAGGTAGCTAGATGCCCAAAGAATTATCTTGCGCATGTATTGAGTAAACATGGTTTTACAGTTCGTAAAGAGAAACGTCTAATTCCTAATTTAACGACTGAAAGGTTAGTAATCATGCATGAGTAAATCTGTAGAAATAGAAGATATTTGTGAGAATTTTAATAAAGAAAAACATCTAATTTTTGGATACACACCGATGTGTGGTACTTGTAAAATGTCAGAGCGAATGCTAGATATTGCGAATGAAATACTACAATTACCCGTTAAAAAAATCGATTTGAATTACCATCCTAAATATAGTGAGCGTAACAAAATTATGTCAGTTCCTGTTCTAATAGTAATGAATAAAGATATAGAAATAGATAGAATCTATGCTTTTCAATCTGTTCCTTATCTGTTAGAAAAGTTAAAATAATTATTGACGAAATTATAGTGCAATGGTAGGATATAAATTAATTAAATAGTGCGAAAATTCTTATCAAGAGAGGTGGAGGGATGTGCCCTATGAAGCCCGGCAACCGTCTAGTTATAGAAATGGTGCCAATTCACATAAAGTTGATTACTTTAGAAGATGAGAGAAAGATGAATCAATGCTTTCTCAACTTTGCTAAAGTGAGAAAGCATTTTTTAATTACATAATGATTTTTAAGGAGGCACTAAACGTGATTGAGTTAAATCAAGTTGTAAAACGTTATCACACTAAAGATAAAGATGTACTAGCAGTTGATAACGTTAACTTAAATATAGAAACGGGCTCTATTTTCGGAGTTATCGGATTCTCTGGTGCTGGTAAAAGTACGTTAATCAGAATGTTCAATAATTTAGAAGAACCTACTTCTGGCGATATTATTATAGATGGCGATAATATTAACAAACTTTCAAAAGCAGAATTAAGAAGAAAACGACAAAAAGTAAGTATGGTATTCCAACACTTTAATTTATTATGGTCACGAACAGTACTTCGAAATATCACGTTCCCTTTAGAAATTGCAGGGTATTCTAAAACCAAAGCAAATGAAAGGGCGAAAGAATTAATTGACCTTGTTGGTTTAAATGGCAGAGAAAATGCTTATCCATCAGAATTATCAGGTGGGCAGAAACAACGTGTGGGTATTGCAAGAGCTTTGGCTAATGAACCTGACGTCCTCTTATGTGACGAAGCTACAAGCGCATTAGATCCACAAACAACAGATGAGATTTTAGACCTACTGCTAAAAATTAAAGAACGTGAAAACCTTACAATCGTGATTATCACTCATGAAATGCATGTTATCAGACGTGTTTGTGATGAAGTAGCCGTTATGGAAAGTGGACGTGTAATTGAGCAAGGTAAAGTAACGCAAGTATTTGAAAATCCACAACATGAAGTTACAAGACGATTTGTGAAAGATGATTTGGATGATGATTTTGAAGAATCAATCAAACATCTAGAACCATTAGATTCAGATGCATACATTGTTAGACTTAATTTCAATGGTGGTAATACGACTGAACCAGTTGTATCTTACATAAGTAAAACGCATAACATTGATATAAATATTCTTGAAGCAAACATAAAAAATACCCGTGGTGGTTCTGTCGGGTTCTTGGTGGTTCATATTCCACATATTGCTGAAACAGAGTTTGAGACATTTAAAGAAGATTTACATCAGCAACATGTAAATGTGGAGGTGGTTAAGCATGGATAAATCTTATGGTGATATTTTTAAAGAGATGATTACAATGCCTAACGTCCAATGGCCTGAAGTATGGCAAGCCATTTATGAAACATTATATATGACTGTAGTTTCAACTATTTTCGCATTTATTTTTGGATTGATTTTAGGAGTATTATTATTCTTATCAGCTAAGAGTAATTCTAAAGGTGCTAGAGTCTTTTATAGCATCGTTTCATTTATTGTTAACTTATTCCGAGCGATTCCATTTATCATTTTAATCTTGTTATTAATTCCATTTACAAGTGTGATCCTTGGAACAATAAGTGGTCCAACTGGTGCCTTACCAGCTCTAGTTATTGGTGCAGCACCATTCTATGCAAGATTAGTAGAAATTGCCTTCAAAGAAATAGATAAAGGTGTTATCGAAGCGGCTTGGTCAATGGGAGCTAGTACTTGGACAGTTGTCCGAAAAGTATTACTACCTGAGGCAATGCCAGCACTAGTTTCAGGTATTACTGTAACAGCAATCGCATTAGTTGGTTCTACTGCAATTGCAGGTGTAATTGGTGCAGGTGGTTTAGGTAACTTAGCTTACTTAACAGGTTTCACTCGTAACCAAAACGATGTCATTTTAGTTTCAACTGTATTTATTTTAATTATCGTATTTATAATTCAATTTATTGGGGATTGGATTACAAATAAAATTGACAAACGCTAAAAGAAAAGAGGAATGATTCAATGAAAAAACTTTTAAGCTTATTTTTAGTATTAACATTAACAGTCGTTTTAGCAGCTTGTGGTAATGGTAGTGGGGATAAAGATAAAAAAATTGTTGTAGGCGCATCTCCAGCACCTCACGCTGAAATTCTTGAAAAGGCTAAACCTTTACTTAAAAAGAAAGGCTATGACTTAGAAATTAAAACAATTAATGATTACACTACGCCAAACAAATTATTAGATAAAGGTGAATTGGATGCTAACTATTTCCAACATGTACCTTATTTAAAAACTGAAAGTAAAGAAAAAGGATACAAAATTGAAGACGCAGGTAAAGTTCACTTAGAACCAATGGCTGTTTACTCTAAAAAATATAAAAGTTTAAAAGACCTTCCTAAAGGTGCAACAGTTTATGTATCAAATAACCCAGCTGAACAAGGACGTTTCTTAAAATTCTTTGTTGATGAAGGATTAATTAAAATTAAAAAAGGTGTAAAAATCGAAGATGCTAAATTCGAAGATATCACTGAAAACAAAAAAGACATTAAATTCAACAGTAAACAATCAGCAGAATATCTTCCAAAAATCTATCAAAATGAAGATGTAGATGCTGCAATCATCAACTCTAACTATGCGATTGATCAAGGCTTAAGCCCTCAAAAAGATTCAATTGCTATTGAAAAACCAAATAACAACCCTTATGCTAACTTAATCGCAGTTCAAAAAGGACATAAAGATGATGAAAAAATTAAAGCTTTAATTGAAGTGTTACAATCTAAAGAAATCCAAGATTTCATTAAAGACAAATATAAAGGTGCAGTTGTACCAGCGAAATAATAATGAAAGAAACTCCGTAACCATTTTGATTACGGAGTTTCTATTATTTAGAAAGATTTTCTGTCCTTATACAATATACCGACGCCTTGTCCACCAGATCCCATTGTATAATCAAATTTAATAACTTCGATATACGGGTTCTCCTCTAAAAAGCGATTTACTTTTTTAGTTAAACCACTTTCAGTCATAGCGGCAAAATTAATAAATTTCATCATATACCCCCTTTAATTTTATTGTTACAGTGTCATTATATAAGAATTATTCAATAGAATGAAAATATTCTATAATATATAAAATTTATGAATAAGGTGTTTAATGATAAGATTATAGGGGTATTTAATCATTAAGTGAAGATACAGACAATCAAGGAGGAATTTTAAATGGCTGAAGATAAATTTGAACAAGCAAAAGGTAACTTAAAAGAAACTGTTGGTAACGTAACTGACAATAAAGATTTAGAAAAAGAAGGTCAAAACGATAAAGCTTCTGGTAAAGCCAAAGAAGCAGTTGAAAACGTTAAAAATAAAGCTAACGACCTTATCGATAAAGTAAAAGGTAATAACGATAACAAATAATTTGTCTATATCATAAAGAGTCTGGGACATAAACCCTAGAGAAATAGCCAGTAAATGAGTTTTAACAAATTCATTTACTGGCTTCTTTATTTACAATACTCCGTATTGTTGGCTCGCTTTCTTAGGGGACAGCTTCAGCCTGTAGTCTTCAGCTTGTCCTGTTCCCTCAAGAGTCTCG